>Ga0123352_10010402_pt1 | contig 14600 bp, 5 predicted proteins | sample TergutLab28metaG_FD_89700 | JGI IMG/M metagenome (GOLD analysis project Ga0123352, IMG submission 89700) | Labiotermes labralis P1 segment gut microbial communities from Petit-Saut dam, French Guiana - Lab288 P1 | ecosystem: Host-associated > Arthropoda: Insects > Digestive system > Gut ... | reverse complement strand
ATGCTAAATGTGAAGAAAGTCAAGTAGATGTCGAATAGTTGATCGATGCAGGTAAAGTGATTGTAGCGTCACGTGTCATAGCTGATGGAGACTTATTTGACGGTGTCATGAACCCACACGCTGAAAGTAAAATTCTTGAGAATGACTCTTCGGAGTACGGAATCTCAAGAGAGAAAATTTTTTGGCCAGAAAATGCGAACGCATATCCTACACTTCTGAAGTCTGCCAACAGCCTACCTCGTTACTCGGCACAGGATGTAATGCAGCTACACATTTATCTTTCCACTTTTCTGCAAAAACGAAAAGAGTTCACCAAGTAAGCTCGCTTTCGCCAGGTGCTGCATTAAGTGTACAAGTCCCACACGTATCTCCAGATTTCGGCAGTTTTGAAGACGGGCGGATCGTAAGTATCCGTGGTGAAAGTAGCGGCATCGGATGGTGATGTGCAGAGAAGCAGAAAAGGGATAAAGAATTGAAAGCAACTATTTCTGATAAAAAGTGAAGTGTAAGTTTGTATTATATTGTTTAATTTGATCAAGGTAGAATATGTACAGGGTAAAATTACTCAAGTGTCCAGTGAAGATGGCGTCACCAAAGTGTGTGTGTGTGTGTGTGTGCGTGCGTAATTCAGTTAACAGAATACAATTTGATATAATTATTAAGAGGGTTAAATATTGGTAGTCTGTTTGTTTTTTACATTATATATGCAACCTCTCACGTAAGTAGCGAAGAAAATGGAAATTAAAGTGCAGCAAGGAAAATAGGACAGGATATCAAGTGACAAATTGGGTTAGGTTCTTCTACGAGGGTGTTAGATACACTGTGATACAATCAAGCATAACAATCTGATATCCGGAATATTGCGATATCCGGCAAGCCCTTTTCCCCTGAAATTGCCGGATAAAACAATTTTTACTCTAACAGTTCATGGCTGCAAAACATGCGACCCGCGAAGAAAGTATTTGCTGCGCTCGGTCACCTGAATAATTTCAATAATACAATTCGGAAATAACGGCGTTTCTTTTAATTCAGTCCTTCAATTTCCCATAGATGTATACATAAACGCGTCTCTCGGGTGAGTCCTTACGAATTTCATGGCTCACCTGTGGGTTGAAGTTGACAAACCTTCTACTACTTAATGGTCAAGTGGTGCGAGACTCTTTGAAGTACGCGGTGGACATACCTGCTAACAGATTATGAGCTTCAGGGCGTTTGACGCGCTGTACTGTAGAACTGAAGTAGCTGATTCCTCATGCCATGACAGCCAATCGAAAAACATTACTTGAATCCAGTTACTGACCAGTCTGTTCTGTGAACACAATATGAATTCATTCAAAATCGTGTAATAATAATAATTATTTTTGTTGTTGTTATCAACTTTAAATTGATATTCTTCTGCCGTGAAGGCAAAGGCAGTGACTTTCTCCGAAACGTTTGCCATACTACACGGCGTCATATCACGGAATCTTCAGCCCTTACCGTGTATTATATATTCATGAACTCTGACAAGTTTTGGAACTTGTACAATTTCGGATTACTCAATATAGGTTACAAGATAATTTTCGTGTCTTCTGGGATGTGACGCAGTGTGCTGTAGTACAGTGCTTTTCAGCCCTCTTTCCCTCGTGTACCTATGTCACGAACAAAACGTTTATGCCTGCCACAAGATACCGCAAACATTACAACAACTATGGTCTCTAAAAGGTAAAGCAATCCCATTGAAGGTCTGGACAGGCCGTGAGACTTCCAGGAGTTTGAGGCTCCCAGATTTCAAGACAATCGGCACACGAAGGTGGTAAGGTTGTCAGCCCTACGCACCGGCCGCCTTTACCACCTGCGAAATATTTCTGGTACTCATTTCTGTGTACTTTCCTAATTTAACTTTGTAAGGACTTCTTAAAGAGTTTTCTTTTCATTTATATACACTCAAAACAATTCTGTAAAGCAATTATTAATTTCATAATTAAATTATAAAAAAATGGCAATTCCCAAATAACTTTGTTTGCCACCGTTTAAATAGAACTGGTCTGTTAAATAGATAACATTATTGCAGACAAAATTTTTGCCTCTCTCGTGAAGTTACAATAAGCCACTTATTCCCAATGGCGTATTAAGCCCCAGTGTGGGGTCCCCGTAGATGAGGGTGGCCCTTAGATGTGAAGAATATTAAAATTTGTCGTGAATTTATTTGAACCGGATTTCGTTCTTCTAACAGAAAGTACCCAGGCTTTCTGTAATGAGATCTGGCACTACTTTGGGTAGGTATTACGGAATGACCACTGACAGGGTTTCTACGCAAGCACTTAATTCAGTGTAGAGGGCTGGCAGTTTTCATTCACTAGCGTAACAGTGACGCACGTACGCGCGCGCGCGCGCGCGCACACACACACACACACACAAACACAAATTACTCTCTGTCCTCAGTTCCTAATATATCCGTTGGCAAGCACAAGCGGGAAGTCACACATACTCGTATATATTCTGAGCTCGGGTGTATTTTTTTTTTTTGATTTGTTGAATACGCTAGTAGGATACGAGTAGGATATGTCCGTCCAGATACTTGTATTTTATGCCCAAATATACTCAGTGTACTTCACTGTCCTTTGGTGTTAAAGTACTTTAAGCTCTGGAGGAAGTTTCGTTTAGGTCGAATAACTCTATAGGGGGATGCACATCGAATTTTATTTATATTCTCAAAATCTCTTAAAGCACAAAATATTCATAGGGCTTAAACGAAACAGAACTTATTAAGGTTTACACTCTGCATGTCAAGCGCTTTTCAATACAGTGCATATTTAATAACATAATAGGAAATCTTGTTCTTAATATGCTGTAACAGGCCCTATCTGTGTTGTTCCGAATTAAACAGTAGTCCTTAGATGTCTTTACCCTGATGACCACACGACTGTCTGTCGTACTTCTGGCTGTCAACGTATTCAGATGTTAACGTCCAAGTCATAGGTGGTAGATAAACATGTTTAATATTACTCGCCATGAAAAGCAAGCCACCAGAGATTTCCCGACCATGACAGTTTTGACCCCGTTCTGTGAAGGGCAACACCCACTAAATAACTAACTAAATATCTATCTAATTAACCAACCAACCAACTCCATGGAGCAGACTCCTTCTTGAGAAGAAAACCGGTTTTCAGCTAGTCAAGAAATTCTCCGTATTTTATGGAACCCGAAGGTTCATTACCGCATCCAGAAGTTCCCGCCACTTGTCCTTATCCTGAGCCAGCTCGATCCAGTCCAATTCCCACATCCCACTTCCTGAAGACCCATCTTATTATTATCCTTCCATCTGTGCCTGGGTCTCCCAAATGCTCTCTTTCCCTCACATTTCCCCACCAAAACCCTATATGTGCCTTTCCTGTCCCCCACACGCCCTACATGCACAGCCCATCTCATTCTTCTAGATTTTATCACACGAAAAATATTGGGTGGGTAGTACAAATCATTGAGTTCCTCATTATGAAATGTTCTCCACTCCCTTGTTACATCGTCCCTCTTAAGCCCAAATATCCTCCTCGACATTCTGTTCTCAAAGACTCTCAGCTCACTCTCATTCGTCAATGTGAGCACCAAGTTTCACACCCATATAAAACAACAGGCAAAACTATTATTTTGTATATCTTAATCTTTACTGTTTTGACCACAAACTGGAAGTTCCACAGCCGCCTGATATCAAATCTTGCAAAACATAAAGTTCCAGAATAAACATAGCCTACAAGAAATGTATCAAGCCACAACCAGTGCCTTCAATAATCATAAATTTCCAATTGTTCATTGGCTCCTAGATTTTTACACGTGTACTTGTATAATTTTTTTACATATTCTTCTCTTTTATGTTGTTAAATTATTCCTTTTCGTAGCGAAACACGCGTTGAAAAAGACCGAGTTCAGTTTTTTACTTGGTAAAACCATGTTGCTTGTAGTCAATTTTTAAATTTAGATGAATTCCACATAAATCTACTCGCGTAGGAATCTTGTGCACGATTAGACCAGGAAAATCATATACTTGACACATTTCACCTTTGCAAACACACAAGAAGGATATGCGAAGAATTGTGTTAGTTCTTAATAGTCAACACTCTTTCGAATAAAATTAACAAACGTAAAAATTTTGTTTTTTGATAATTATGTTGCGTTTTTTGTAAGATGTGTTAAACTAAAGAGCTAAAGGTAGATCGCGTCCGTCTCTACATCCCTATATCAGTCCGCACAATTCAGCCGAGGAAGAATAGGTTCTGTACCAACCACGCGATCTCGGCTGGAGAGGCCTTGATGATACTGAATGACAGTTAAAAAGTTTATCTCGTAAAATGGACGGAACGTTCTATAAATCCTTTTGCTTTGAGAGTACACAAACTGAAACAAGTGTAAGGGGATGTAATATGCTTCATGTCTCGATTTAGTGTATTTCGTACCCACATCAAGATGGAATGTTACTACTGGACACAGTTCGAATTAGCGCATGTTTGGACTTTGAAAACACAATAGGATTTGTCACAGTTGATCCACGCAATGCACTATGGGACGTGCCATTCCATATCCAGCTTTTGAGAGATATGCGTGTTGTGACGCAACAGGCGCCAAGTTTCCGTCACACTCAACTGTTAAAGATATCCATCATTCGTGACGTGCCTTTATCACAATGCGTTAATTTAGCTTTGCTAAGTTTATAAACGTCCATTAATTACACTTCAGTTGCCCTCTTGTTTAAAATAAAAGAGCTGATTTTCTAGTTGAATTCAAATTTTTATTTTTTTGTTGGATAGTTTGCAATTCTAACATTTGTCGTGTCTGTTTTACTGAGTCTTTCTCTGCTGCATGACTTAGTCTACACCAGGGCTGGCGAAAATTTTTGAGCGCGCGTGCCCAAATTGTCCATAAATTTCAAAGAAATTCTTTCGCGTGACTATAGTTCTTGAAGTCTTCCAAAATTAATATTAATTATTCCACTATTATTAATGCACATAATTATATTTATATCATTAATTAATAATATAATTATTATATTTCTAACAAAATCCTTTTCGAGGAATACGGTAAGGAAAAATATTTGGAAACAACTAGCCCTTCAGCTATTTCTTGTTTGAAAAGAAGACTGCAAATATTTTGTCCAATGTCACGTATTCGCCCAGTCACCGTCGAGCGGCACCGCTATGATAAATATCCAGTCAGCACTTCGCACCACTCGTGATTTGTGTAAAAATGTTTCACTCGCAGTGTTACAAGCTAGTGAGGGTTAATTCATATACAGTTTCTACGCAGTCAGATAAGTGTATAGATACATATATTCTTCACAATATACAAATGATAGTGGAGAAAAATAAATAAAAAAAGGGAGACCAATATTTGCCGCGTGCAATTTTAGGGAAGCGTGCCACATGTTCTTCAGCCCTGGTCTATATAATGTCAAATGTGGGAATTATTGTGATTTACAAAGCAAAAAATATGAGGAAATGACTGTGGTCAATACAAGGCATTATCCCAGTACTTTACGGCACACCTGAATGGAGATGGCTACAGCTAACATCTGAACTGTGAATCAGTTCTGAGACCTTAGGAACACGACGCAGATGTTTCCAGGTTTCGACTGAGATGTTCGGTCATTTTGTTATGTGCTTTCAGAGAGATCGTAACTTTAAATAAGCCAAAATGTATTATAAGAATTCGAACATAACGTAAAGTTCATGTCCGGCAGCAATCTCTAACAAGCGAAGCAAACTAAGCAGAATATTAATTGTTTAATACGGAAAAATCTTAAAAGGCATCTTGATAAATATCATTGGAAATATGCAAGGATGCATTGTTAACCGAATCAAAGATACGTTTTTAGCTCTTGACTGGTTCATAAGGACGACGGACGCCTGGCGTAAACCTCAGTTAGTCAAAAACGAAGCGCTTTATGCAAAGCGATCAACAAGTCTCGTAAACCATTTATAAAGTACATTATAGGTTTAGGGGAATAATGATATCAAGAAACAAGTACAGCATCATAAAAACGTTTCAGTTTTTCACCACGCTTAACAACGCATTAATTCGTTCTTTTCCTCATGTCTGTTGCTACCCAGTGAAGAGTTTCTTGAGTTACTCAATTATTATACCAACCACTGCACATATATAAAATTTATAAAATTTTATTCACATTAAAACATTAAAACTTGTAAAGCGAAATTAATGTGACTTTTATAGTGTGACTTTAGCAAGGACGATATGACTCCCTGATGATGGTCTTAGGACCGAAACATGTGGGAGGGTTTTAATGTTTTAATGTGTATACAATTTTATAAATTTTATATATGTGCAGTGGTTGGTATAATAATTGAGTAACTCGACAACATGCACGGTGTAACAACGAAAATAGTTTCTTGAGTGTTTTTTTTTTTAGTTCTTCAATGTGTGCTGGTTGTTTTTGTACACATTCTCTTTTATACTCCCTCCCCGTCCCAATTTCCACAAATATTTCGATAGCCAAAGAATTGGTTCAATATTCGCTTTAATTTCCTGTATAATCTGTAGCTCCACGAATTTATTACTACAGTCTTGTTCGTCAAACCCCAACAAGGGAATGAAATTAATAATTATTTCTTGGAAGATTTTTTTGCACTGGTAAGTTTAAATGTTATTACTTTTATGAATACAGATGAATTTATTTCAGTAATATGCATGGAAAAATACACGCATTTCAAGAAATTTGTTACACAATACAGCTGGTGGTAAAATACCTGTAAGAAAATATACAAGAAGATGCAATGAAACAGTAGAACAGAATTCCAAGTAGGTACTACGCATAATATATTGGAAACAGAAACAATAGGTTGACAATGTGAAGAGACTAAACGGGAGGACCAGAGGCCGATTTCGGACTCTGTTGCGCCATAGAAGCGAAATTTAGAAAAAGGAGAAGAAATACATAAATTTAAATATGGGTTGTGTGTCATTTCGATTGTACCATATAGGTTAGGCTAATAATTCGTTTTTAGGCGAGTTCGCAAATTTGCGAAAAAGACTATTAGCTTCGTCATGTTTGCCTGCCTGCCTGTCCTTTCGCATGGAACAACCCTGGTCCCGCTGGAAGGATTATCATTAAATTTGATATTTGTATATTTTTTGAAAGTCCTTCGAGAAAATTCAGGTTTCATTAAAACATGACATGAATAAAGGGTACTTTACATGAAGCCCTATGTAATTTATGACAGTATCTTTCAGAATTCTACGTACAATGAGCCCGTTAAAGTCAAAAGTTGCAGAAAGAGTCAAACACACATATTTCATATTCATTAACAATTGACAAAGGTCGTTTCGTTTATGAGATAATGCCACAAGACTGAAGATTCTGGGTTCGATTTCCAGTAGGGTCCGTGGAAGTATTCAAGCGGCCTAAATCCCAAATTCTAAATTCAGAACTCTGGGTTCCAGTCAGCCTCTAACAGAAGTGAGTACCAGGGAATTTCCATGGGGATAAAGTGCAGCCGGGCCTAATGCTGACAGATCTACCATCCTAGTTGTTCGGTCAAAATAATAATGGAAATCCAACACTCTCTCCCTCATCTGAGTCCTTGTGACTTCTTACTGGAAACCTTCATCTTTTATGTGATAATGTTTAAAAATATGGTACAGCCCTAAAGGTCACAGATGACAATATAATACGACGCATGCTGTTTGCATGGTGGATAATTAAGGCTATAAAAACAAACTCAGAATATGTAATAATTATTTTTTCCTTTGGCAACAATATTTACGCGAGTGATTCATCGCTATGTTATACGTACATGACCTGTCTTTTTAACAGAAACACTTATCCTCATGTCTCCTTTGAGAGGTGTTATGCAGGATACGAAATATATCAATTGTTTTCTGCAGAGAAATTCGGTGTCAACATGTCGTGTATTGGAAATACGAACCCGGCACCTCTTGTGAGAAATTAAACAGTATGGAGACAGTACGTGTGACTTCAGTTCAGGACCCATACGTGTGAGAGATCTTTTTTCTTTATCTCTCCTGAGAGATTCCATTACACGATGCTTGTCTGGAGTACCTTTCCTGATAATTCACCCATTTATTTTACATTGGTCTTCGTTGTTAATGCAGCACTAACATACCTATCATCAATTGTGTATGTGACGTCTTTAAACAAAGTGTAAGTGAATAAGTTGGTAGAAGGCTGATGAAAGCCATTTCTCATTCTCTTGGCTCTCCCAACCGAACAGAAAGCAGTTCCTACAGGAACAAACATGCGACAGCGTCTATCCAGAGGAGATGAATGTGAACTGAATTCAGAGTAGGACCTTTGAGTTAGCTGCTTTAATAACGCGAACGTCAGGAATGTTTAATTCTCTCTTCTGAATCTTGTTTTACCATCAGTGGAAATTGTCGAGGAAATTAAGAGATCTGTGTTTTCAAATCGTTGGTTCCCTAAATCCCTCTGGCACAGTCGTACAACGTCTTGCTTCTCCCCTGTTTTATCCATGTACTTTTTCGCACGACTGCGATCTAACATGGCGGGAGAGGGAGGTTTTAAATCCAAGCAACTCAATTCTGTCCCTTTTTTTATTAGTCGTGTGCTTTACAGATCGTTGACGTTTTTAATTAAGAGACATGTTGAGAAAGGATGAGGCGCAGAGAAAGAGAAGAATATAGTATAGATTTCTGGACATTAATTTGAAACGACTCTTTCTCTCTCCGCTGAGAATGGTTTGTGAGCCTTCCCTATATTTTTGCAATCCCCCAGGGACGACTCCAGTTCTTATGATGTCCCGTGAGTGATGCATGCTGGGAAAGTGAGTAAGCTTTGATAGCGGCAGTAAAATACTCATCACTCCAGTCATCAAGAACTGGAGTGGGCGGACAACGAGAGCGAGGTGGGAAGGAAAGGGAAGGCTGCTGTGTGGAATCGAAACCTGTTCTCATAAAGGTTCTGAAAATTAAAACTTGGCGAGCATGAGATAAAAAATGAAATAAATTTCACACGAGCCGTTCAGTGAGCTGCTGCACAATATGTAATGAGAATACATTCGAATCATTTAGACGAAATGGAGTGTTTTTTCAAATTTCATATTTCAATTTTTACATTTTTACATTTTTTTCGGAACAGAAAGTTTAATTTTTCAAGCTAAAATTTCGTTCTTGCAATATTAAACTTTGTCAAACCTATCTTCCTTGATAGGCTTAAGAGAGCAGCGATACTTTTACGTCATCTGCCGGCTACGCACATCTGATAGTGTAATGTCTGCTTATTTTTATATAGTGACTGACATTTAGAGGACATTCAGTTAGTGTGTCATTGACTATTTGTATGCAGTCTCCCTCCTATCGATTATCTCTAGTAGTTTATTCCTTATTGTCTTAATTTCGTGAGAGACTTGTTGATAATTCTATAATCATATCTGGCTTATATTATTCATTTTACCTTTCGAACAAATAATCCTGGAGCACTGAGTCGCTTGTTGACTTAATTCAGTGGCTTAAATGAAGATAACATTCAGTTAGTATTTATTTCTGATGTAGTTGGATATAGTACGCAGATTCCAGAGGAAAAAAAAACCTTTTGAGCTAGTTTAAGTGATAGTGCAAAAGAAGAAACAGTGCTAGCACAAGTGTTAGTGTAAAAACAGAGGCATTGATAGTGTAAGAGTTAATGTGCAAGCAGAGACAGTGCTAGAGTAAGTACACAACAAAACGTGTACATATTTTTGTAGCAGAAATAGAGAGACGCTAATGGGTGAACTCTTAAGTTTAGAGCAGATTAATAATTTAGGTTAGAATAAGATTGCTTATTAGTCCCTGTGACTGGATTGTAATAACATAAAGCTCTGAAAGGCTTTATATATATATATATATATATATATAAATCTGACGTATTAGTTCACCTGCTTAAAATCTTCAACGGCGTTTTGTTAATACATTTCCTGATTATCTTCAAGCTGCGTCGGACTTTTCATCTTCATGTTTCATCGCACTTGCTGATAATGTTCAAGTAGTGTCCCGATTCTTATCGTCATGCGGTGTCATCCTTACTAATATAGGTCAGGCAGCACATCCAATTTTATTGTCCTGTAGTACACAACTTTGTTATTATCTTCAAATACAAAATGGCCTGCTAATTATGTTTAAGTAGTCGGTCGCCAGGTGCTCACTTTCATGCAGTGCATCAAAGCAGTGTTTCAGTAGCTGATTATCTTCACACAGCACCTTACTTGCAGATTAGGTCAATTTTGTTTTAATTTTATATAGAATTACCACGAATATTTTAACTAATATTTGCAATACGAGATCTCGTAACGTTCAAAGTACCAGCAGTTGTACATACAAAACACTCTGAAGACTAGCCTGAAGATGGATCTGCATACGAGTCGAAACATGTAGCTAGAAATACAACTAATACTTCTAATAAATTGAGGGTTGTGTATTACTATATAATTTTATAATTTTACCTACATATATATATATATATATACATATATATATATGTTAATTTCTAATAATACTTCACCTACTGGCCATTTTCTTGTATTAACTTACCTGCCGATCGCTGTAATGCAGTGTACTTATTTCCATGTATTGATTTATTATCTGATTTACTCCGCGCCGTGTCTTCTACCTTCACCTCATCATACAATTCTGTACTGGTTACTTTCGTGTCTGACTAATGCTGTTTACTTGCTTGCGTTGCCCTACTTGACAGACAATTTTCGTCTACTGATTACTTTCATGCAGTTATTCATGTCTTTACTAGGTCTGCTATTGCCCCATCTTTCTAACTAATATGGTGTGCACCTCAGTATCTATTCGCTGTGTGGCTCAAATCATCGTCCATTTTGCATATTAAAGGTACATATATATATATATATATAGTGTTAATCCCATAGCGACTCAGACCTGTATTATGTAAGGAATACAACATAAGAAGTCTCTAAATAACAATCAAAGATGGTAATGTACACTAAGACACTATAACCTCTGCCAGCAAGTGTAGCCTAAATGCGCTATGCGTTACCGATAGCACTATCCTCCACAGACGGAAAGAAATTAAGACTTTCTTTTCTCATCTTCTTTTAAGATAGTAACAAAGTCCTGATTTTTTTGTACGAGTGACAAAAGGGATAATTCTGTAACAGCTTACTGTTTCCGTAACTTCTATAATCCATTCTCCCATACGCACATACCCGCATTTTAAGGAAAGTTATGAAATGTACGGACATCCTAAGATATGCTCTCTTCTGGGATCTGACGCAAAGTAGATTGGTAATTCCATACCGACGTTTAGGCACAACCTATCGGTCTCATCTTCAAGAATCATAAGATGGGACCTATAGATTGTCTCGAAACGTCGGTACCGAATTACGTATGCGTATTGGGTAAGATTCCTTGAAGAGAGAACAGATCTCATTTGTGCCGCGGCAGAAGCCTGAAACCACAAGCCGACATCCATTGACGGTTAAATTATCTAGTTCTTAAAGTCTACTGGTTCCGTGATGCACCAACAAGTTTAACATTGAAAGACTGTACATTCTGCCCACACTGTATTTATGTGTTTTGTGTTTATCTGAGAACAAACAGCGACTTGTGCCACTTACATCATATAATCGAAATGAAAAGTGTTTTCTGCGCGGTACGAACTGGATCTTAAATAAAGTAGTCTGCGTTTCGTCTTTTAATGGTTCAATTGTGTGGCTAAGAGTAGAATTCGCTTCTCCTACTTTGTGACTTACTCCCAGTTTCTGAAGCGCCTACAAACTACTGTTTAGACCAGTGTGTAAAGAAAATTTGAAACCTAAGAGATAAGTAACTCTGCTCTGTGATGGTAAAATGAAAGGTTCGAATCCGGACACAGAGCTGGCTTCCTTCATTTTTTTCCTTCGATTTTAAGAGTTTTTCCCAAAATATTCAAAGATAGTACTTTAAATAGGTCACAGCATTATACATACACACATACATACATGCATGTATACATACACACACATACACATATAAACGTATGCACATACATGCATACATACATAAACACATACACACATACATACATACATATATACACACATACATACATACACACATACACATAAATACATGCATACATACATACATACGTACATAAATACATACATACTTACATACATACATGTATACATGCATATATACATACACACACACACAAACACATACACATATAAACTTATGTACATACATGCATAAATACATAAATACATAAATACATACATACATACACACATACATACACACACACATATATACACACACAAAGCAGTTATAGGCATAGCATTATACATCTGCCTTGCATTTGGCAATGTACAGACAATAACTATTCCAACATATCCCATTTACATTAGCGATTATGAAACTGTAAAAGTTAATTCAATATATTTCAGTCGATGCACGCAGTCATCATCAGCGAGCTCACACAAATGTTACATTCAGCTAAGAATATATAACATTTTACAAGGTAAATATAAAGTTTACATTTCAGAGTAAACTGAAATATCTTCGTACACAGCAGGTAATTATGTGTAATTATGTGTAATTATGTAACACAAAGCACACAGAACTCAATTAATAAAACTTATTATCCTTCAAGAAACTTATTTCCAGATTATTAGAAAGCGCTTTTTGCAGTGTAGTTGCTTGGGTAACGGGGGAAATTCCCAAACTATGTTCCATCACACTAACACAAGTGTGTTAAATGTGTCTAAGTTTATCTTAAATATTTGGTTTGATTATTTTATGTTGTGTTGAATAGAAGACATAAATCGCCTAGAAAGCAATACAAGTTAAATTTTATTTTCATGATAGACCCGCTCGTAACTTATGGCCTTATCTGTGTCATATTCTGTGATAACAATTAGTGATCATAATTTTACATACGATCTCTGAGGCCAAACTTTGCTGAATAAAGCTCAGTTATTTATGCAATTGCAAACAGGTTTACTTTATGAGGCACATTAAATTTGTCGTAGTTACACAACACAATTGTGTGCATGCACTTGGTTGAATAATGTGCTGACTATTCTGGAGGAAATTATTACAATCTAACGAAATAACAAATTTCAACAAAGCGAAACAAGTCATTCAGAATACATGTCAGTTAGTTGAAAAGTAGTTATTTCATGTCGCTTATGTCAGTCATTTACAAGCGTAGAATTTCGTTTCTTGTTTGCAGCAATCCGCTGCATTCAGACATGCCTGCAGAGACCTTACTATGCCAGTAGATTCAATTTCTTTCTGCCTGTCTCAGTCACGTAATTCTTTCATAAATTTAGATTAACGTTTCATGCTGGAAAATTCCCCTCCACTTCCTTCACTCAAAGTATCAATAAAAATAATATTTGTTCTCTTCGGTTTGTCACATCTTTCTTTTATTGAAAACCTAAATTATCTCAAACGTGTTCAATTTTTCGTGGAATGGATTGACCAGTTGTTGGTATTTAATTCATTTTGACTCCATGTGTTCAACGCTCTGTTAAAAAGCGTAATACTGTAATATCCCACGTGTCTTTATTGGTAGCTATATACGGAAAAAATTTAAATAGCAATATGCTGCATAAAATAAACTGATGAATTCAATTCCACTTTGTATGGATGACGTAAGAGAAGAGGGGGTGATATGCGGGCAATGTTGTTGAAAATCCTTATGTAAGTATATCATTTCTCTGATCCAGACGTACATGGCATTTCTGATACACAAAAATTAATTAAATGATATATTTTCAACGGAAAACGTGGCTCATGAGCTCAGATTAGCCACTGAAAGTTGCGTTCGACTGGATTGAACTTTCTATTTAATCGAGAGATATGGACAAAACTGTCAGTCAGGTGATGGTTTTGTTCTGGCAGAGGTTATTTCGCGGCTTTCCTCAGTCTAGCGGGTAAAACGCTGCGATACAACGTCAAATTGTGTTCCCATCACTACTAAACTTCTTTCCTAACTATTTACCAATCGACCCGTCCGTTGTACATATTCTTTTGTTTTCCTCGAGCAGCTTTTTATTTTTTGAGCGCACAGCCCCCAGTGGGCCACGGCCTCAGTCACGAGGTTTCTATATCACACACAACGACGCACCACAGTCTGTAGGACTCCTCTGAACGAGTAATTAGATCGTCGCAGAGACCTTCACATGACAACACACAACACTCACAACAGAAAAACATCCATGCCCCCGGTGGGATTCGAACCAACAATCTCAGCAGGCGAGCGGCCGCAGACCCACGCCTTAGACCGTGCGGCCACTGGGACTGGCAATCAGTTATTAGAATATTATATAAATTGAAATGCTAGTTATATGTGTATATATATATATATGAACGCTTCCTTCGCCAGCAGCCTAATTACTCTGCAACGTACTCGAGTTATCAAAGAGGAGTTGATAGAGTTGTACATTGTGTACTGGTCATACTTTATTTCGTAACGCTATATCTGGAGAAGACTCGATGAGGTGGGCGGATAGTAAAGAGAAATCTTCATGCCGTAGAAACGATAGTAAAAATAAGGATATCGAGTTTCTTCAACTCATTACTCAATATCAGGATTTCTTCCATGTGGATGGGCTGTTTATTTAGGAACTTCTAGGTTTCCT
>Ga0123352_10010400_pt1 | contig 14604 bp, 5 predicted proteins | sample TergutLab28metaG_FD_89700 | JGI IMG/M metagenome (GOLD analysis project Ga0123352, IMG submission 89700) | Labiotermes labralis P1 segment gut microbial communities from Petit-Saut dam, French Guiana - Lab288 P1 | ecosystem: Host-associated > Arthropoda: Insects > Digestive system > Gut ... | reverse complement strand
AGTGGCACAAGTCGCTGTTTGTTCTCAGATAAATACAAAACACATAAATACAGTGTGGGCAGAGCGTACAGTTGTTGAATGTTAAACTGTTGGTGCATCACGTGACCGGCAGGCTTTAAAAGGGTTAAACATTGTTTTTAGCTAGATGCCAAACTGGAGGATCGGGCTTAATATTTAAGCATTTAATTTTATTATTCCTTTCGATATTTCGTCACAGGTTACCCAAGGGATTTCGATGACTGACGAATTATGTTACAATCTGTAGAAAGAAATGATTTGTAGAATTTACATGAACTGTAAGTCATTATTTGTCTCAAACCAAGTTCGTAGGCCTACACGAAATGCCATACTTGACAGAGAAAATAATTCCATTGACATATACAGCCTACATAAATATTTATTTATCATTTAAATAGAAGGGGCAGGTGTTTACCACACACTGTAACATTTTTTAAAAAATTTGCATTTTCCACGCTGTAGGTCTGTTTCATATAATTTTGACAATGAATAATGTTCGCGAATATTTTCGTATACGACGCGCATCTACTGTTTTTCCTAAAAAAATTACATCCCTATGACGTAGGAACTGACGTACTGAATATAATTTGGATAAATGTCAGTTTTAGAGTATAAAGTTTAGGTAGCTATAAAAATCTTAACAGGACTCAAAATTTCGTAAATTTACATATCAAAGTTATGACATATTAGCGCAGTTATAAATAACTGATTTTGACGTTTTGCTGACCGTGCATCTCAGTATATTTATCACAGTAATTAACCAACTTGATGCATAAAACTTTTGTTTTACAATAAGCTGTATTTCATGCCTCTACATATTTCGAGCACATGTGCTCGAAACATGTAGAGGCATGAAACAAATTATACTGAAACAGTAAGTTTGTGCATCAAGTTGATTAATTACTGAGATAAATATAAATAACTGAATTCAAGCAGAAGGAATTATTTGCAAACACCGTAATATATTTTCTGTTAACTGTCTTCATCCTACAACGTACGCTTCATCCTTAATACCTTCAAGGCTAATGATGTACAATAAATCGCAAAAAAGTGATTTCTGTGTAACGTTACATAATATTAGCAGGCTACTACCACAAACGTTCCATTTCACCAATGAGAGAACTTTTTAAGTTTTCTAATATCCGTATTTTTATATTCGTACGTTTTCACTTTGTGCCGGAAAAGTGAAGAGTTAGAGTGATGAGATGAAAGATAAAAGGGTCAGGAATGAGTGAAAGTGAAATAAAAAACTAAGAGCAGTTTTATGCCAGCTCTTGACTACGTTCAAGCGGCCCTTTACAACATGCCCTTCAAAAATATCTATTTGCTCGATTAATATACTCGTTTATAGTAATCATTCTTCCTGTTGGAGCTCGGAATACTGTGTATAAATACGCATTAGAACTTCCGAATGTGATACACTTTACTTGGTATAAATACCTCATTTTAATTATCTTCGTGTTAACACAAAATTCTGCCAAAATTAAATTTAATTTACTACCGGCAAAATTTTTCACCCAACCGTCCGCCCCTCTGTTTGCCAGTTCATTCATTCATTCATCCATCCATTCACTCACTCATAACACGTACCTTCCATGTGTTTTGATTTTAATTACTTTTTTTTATTATGTAGACCCAAATTCAATTTCATAGAGAATGTGTGAGGGAATATAATTTTGTATCCAAAAAATAGAAAGTAGCAGGACCCTAGAGAAAACTACAAAACTCTGAAGTTCATAATATGAACTCGTCAGAAAATTTCAAGACTAAATCACAAGTGGGGATTTGGGAGTGGTGCAGGGTATGAACCTGGCATTAAAATGGGTGTGACGTGCATACAGAATTTTTGGGAAATATTAAAGATGGGAGGTGACATAGAAGACTTAGACGTAAAAAATAAGACAATCTTAGATTTACGTTAGAAGTAGGTGACTAGATTAATATGGTTCTAAATGGGGTCCAATGGCGAGCTGTGATGAACACGGTAATGAATCTACAAGTTGCATGATAGATAATGAATTTTATCTTGTAGTCGGAAGACTATTAGCTTTTCAAATGATATCTGTCATTAGTCAAGTACTTCTTAGTGATCCCTACCCATGATATAACTTTGCGTACTTTTATACAAATTTACTGCCATCGCACCTTATTTACTGCTTATTTTCCGGATGTGTGCGATAATTTTCGCCGCCCCATAGTTAAACCGCACAGACAGGTGTAACAAATTTTAATCGCCTTGGTCCGAGCGGTACTGCGACCCTATTTGGTTGCTCCAGTCCTCCCAAAATGCATCGTCACAGGTTTTTCAAGCTACGCACATTAATATAGGAAGAAGTGTGACGTTTAAAAGTTCCGAATGAAAGAAACAGATTTGCAAATTCGTTAAAAGGCGTCAAAGTAACTGATTGAAACATATTTTATAACAAACTCTTAAAAGGAACCGCAGTGTCACATAAATTGCAAGAATATTTTTTAAAATGTCTTGCGTAATTACCTTCTATTGTTAGAGCCCGTCACTAATGACGAGTAATGCAGACGAGTTACGTGCAGCCCCCCACACGTACAGAATATTTACGAGTGGTGGGGTTCTAGAATAAAGCATAAGGATGTTATTTTGACTCCCAAAAAATGGAATAAGTAACTTATAATGTTGTGAAGGTAAAATGATCCCATTACAGGTCCGCTGTGGACCAGAGGGTGGGTAGAGGTATAGCTCTACTCTTCCATGACCGCGGCACTAGAAGGGGGTGAGTGGTCAGCAGCACGCCCCGGCTGCGCTTTACACCTGGGAAAGACACGATATCCATTTTACAGGAGGCTGGGTGGGCCCCATGGCCGGCCTGGACGGGCGGAAAATCTCGTCCCCACCGGGATTCGAACCCGGGCCATCCAGCCCGTAGCTCAGTCGCTATACCGACTGAGCTACGCGGCCCATTTATAATGTTGTGAACCAATTAATGTATCACCGTACATTTAAATGATTACATACTAGGTCTTGTCCATTATTAATTACAATAATTTAATTATTTATTTTCATATTTCTTCCAAAATTACTTCAGTCCCGTGACTTAAATTTAACCCTATCACTTGAAATAATATTAATTTATTCTATCAGCATGCCTATCACTCAAAATTTCTGAAGATTGTTTGCAATGTTCATTATACAACGTACCTTGATGGCTTTATCAGCCTTGTTCTTAAATATTACTCTAATGCAAAGCGTAACAGTTTGTTCAATCATTAAGTTATTAATGGCGTAAGAATGTGTCACGGATATTAGATTATAAAGCTGTATAATGTCGTAAGTATCGACACCTTGAAGGTAACTGCTGCCTTTTCAACTTTAATACCTACATACAAAACTCTCAGTATCACTTCCCAATGGAATGCTTTCTCAATTATTTTCAAATTTTTGTAAAATTCGATATAAAACAATATATATTTTACAAATAATGTGAAGTGCAATTATGTAACCTAGCCTAAAACTAAGGGCGGCATTTTGATCCGACACTATATAAATTCTAGAGCACTACATGTCTAAAAACCTCAGAATTCAGACATTTTAGCAAGTAATTTATTCAATGAGTTTTTTTCTGTTACAGTTATATCTCCTTTAACCCAAATTCATGGTATTTTAATATACGTTCTTTAAGCAAATGGCCTTCGATAGAATTAGTAATCGACTCGCCCTTTAAATATCTCGAGATTTTTCGCTATAGTTAAAGTTAAAATTATACAGCAATTCCGCAAAAGAATTTGTGCTGCTTTCTCTCTATTACTTACTTACTTACTTACTTACTCCATGGTGCAGAGTACTTCTTGAGCAGCTAACTGGTTTGCAGCTAGTCAAGAAATTCCCCGCATTTCACGAAACCCGAAGGTTCATTACCGCACTCACAAGCGTCCGCCACCTATCTCTATCCTAGGCCAGCCCAATCCAGTCCATATACTCACATTCCACCTCCTGGAGATCCATCCTAATATTATCCACCCATCTACGCCTAGGTCTCCCCATTGGTCTCTTTCCCTCCGGTTTCCCCACCAAGATCCTATACAGCTCTCTCTCTATTAACGTAATAAATTTTATGAAAGGAACAGCAAGAGTATCAAACAAAATTGTTTTCACAATTGATCTTAGAGAATTTGTTATGAAAATATAATTACCGAAAATTAAAAATTTATCTTTTTTGAAGCAAAGAATTAGCGCTTTTCTATGTCATTTAAATCTCATCAGACCTCCACGTTGTCATTATTATTTCATTCAGTAATACACTAATTTCAATTTCCTGTCTGTCTGCTTGAAAAGTGTTCTGTCCTCCTTAGGCGCGTTCGCAGAGTTGCCTAAAGCGACCATTAGCTTCGTCACGTATTTCTGTGTCTTCCTCCGTCCGCATAGAATAACTCGGCTCCCACTAGGCTAGTTTTTATAATTTTTAATTTTAGATATTTTCAAAAATCTGTCGAGAAAATTAAAATTTGATTAAAATCTGACAAAAAAAGACGGCCACTTTACCCAAAGGTAAAGGTAAAGTTTTCCCGTTACAGGCCCGGTGTGGTCCAGAGGGTGGGTAGAGGTATAGCTCTACTCTTCCATGACCCCGGCACTAGAAGGGGGTGAGTGGTCAGCAGTACGCCCCGGCCGTACCTTACCCCCGGGAAAGACCCGGTACCCATTTTAACATGAGGCTGGGTGGGCCCCAGGGCCGGTCTGGGCGGGCGGAAAATCTCGTCCCCACCGGGATTCGATCCCGGACCGTCCAGCCCGTAGTCAGTTGCTATACCGACTGAGCTACACTTTACCTAAAGACGTATGTACATTTATGATAGAATTTCACTCTATTATTCTTAGAACGAGAATGTTTCAGACAAACTTTTAGAGAAAATCGGAACATGTATTTTCTGTTAAATAATTTTTTAACAATGGCTTTTATGGGATAATGTGGAAAAAATACTGCAAAGTCGGAAAGGCCACAAATGACAATATAATAAGGCCCATGCACTGTGCATGTTGGATAGCTAAGGCTACAGGCATGCACATATACACATACCCACACACACACACACACAAACACACACACTCCCTCCCTTCCTCACTCACTCCCTCACCCATTTGTCTTAGTTATTCCTTTTTCGCTGTAACGGTGGTTCAAGAATACATCTCAACGTTAGGTTTACACGTACATTTTTTGTCTTAATGAAATTTAAAAATTTGCCAACTCTTCGTACAAAAGTTTGTGGTATTTTGGTGTATTGACAGACGATGTCTTTACAGCCACCTGGACTTGCTGTATGTGGCTTCTTTACTACACCAATGCTTTAAATGTAGAAATACCTACTACTACAACAAGATGGGTTTTTACAAGGCCTTTTTACCTCTACACTTAAAAAGGAAATTTTATTAGCTGCACTTCAAAGACGCTTTCAGTACCTTTTTTTCAGATGATATTCGAGAAATGCCTGTCTCTTTTTTTCTTACTTTTTTGCAAGTTGCTCTTACGCAAACGCTTGCGCTACGCAAATGGTGATCATTAAGTTTCTATGTAAGATTTTGAAACACCTGTTCAGTACTTTACGACAAAATTCATGAATGAGTGTCTCACAGTCAAATAAATTTTCCATTTTAAAACTATAAGTTTTTCGAATGCTGTAAATTGCCTGGTATATTAGAAACAGAAAGTTTATTAATCATTTCAAAAAATCGAAAACTTCTAATAAGAAGGCCTACTTGTAATTATACAGTGATCTCGTTCCTTTTCACATTTATGCATTACTTAATTTTCCCTTCATTCAGAAAATTAATTTGCTCTCATCGCCTAACCTGACTACTAGAAATGAAAAATGAATTAGAGAATTTTTCTAAACACCAAGTAGAGATTTATTATGATAATAGAATTTAAAGTTATTCGATATTTTTTTCCTTATAAAACACCATAGACGACTTTCATAAAACCGACAAAGCTCATACATTTGCTTTATGAACGTTATGTAGTCAAATAAAGAAATTAAATTTGTTTTTAGCGTCTTACCTATCGTGACAGAATGTCGAGATGTGACGGTAACGGAACGATATATTTTTAATCCTCCAATCTACGTAATTCAATACTAGTCCAGTAATACCAGTAACATGAAAATGACATTAATCCGTTTTATACATGCACTATTCTGAATAAATAATTAACCGAATACTTGTACAGGTCTTTAGACTGGCATCTGATATTTGCTCATATGGTCACAATCTTATTTGATTTTTGTTGAATCAGAATACGAATTAATATTTATCAAATTTTTAAATTTGAAAATAAATATAAAACCGCCTTGATTTTAATTATATGAGAATAAACCGTCAATAACAAATAAACTATTTTATTATCAATGCTTAATATTTATTACAATGTTCTTTTTGGCCGGCTTGGCCACATTAAGGTAACATAAATTATAAAACACTTGGGATGCTTTTGGGTAGTTTGTATTGCTTGAAGTCGGAAAAGACAGCCGAAACGTATTGTAATTAATAATAAATAACTACAATAAAAATCCAGACCAGCCCTGGAGCCCACCCAGCCTCCTGTACAATGGGTACCGGGTCTTTCCCGGGGGTAAAGTGCGGCCGAGGCGTGCTGCTGACCACTCACCCCCTTCCAGTGCCGCGGTCATGGAAGAGTTGAGCTATACATCTACCCACCCTCTGGGCCACACCGGGCCTGTAACGGGATCATTTTACCTTTAACTTTACCACTACCTATAATAAAAAGTTTTTTGTTTGTGACTGACATCATTTGTGTATTTACACAACCGGTTATACAGAACGCAGTAGCATGATTTGCCTATGACACTGCAACTCGATAGAACCGACGAAAATTCATGTGTTTTAATTCTTCTCTGAAACTTTAGTTCCTGTCACTTCTACAATTTTGCTAAGTCGGTGCCTGTTATGAAGCACGATGTCTTTCTAAAGCTTCCTTTCATGAAAACTGATCATATACTACTAAACGCGGGAGTCTTTCTATTGGAAAATTCCAAATGTGTTTCTGGACAGACATAATATTTGAAGCACTTTTTAATCCTAATAATAAACTAGTTCTAGAAATCTTGTGGGGATATTTATTCATAAGCTGTTCACAATGCTACGATTTATTTCACTGGCTCTATTTTGAATAATCTTCACTCACAGCGATTCTCAGTTTCTGACAGGTGAATTCAGTGGTAACAGTGTGTCACATTTTTTGTATCGTTGCACCGTGCATTTTGAAATCTACGTAGTTCACACACCAACAAATGCACTATTTATTAACTTGGTTGAAAGTTTTAAATTTACATTAAAATGCACAATAATATCCCTTCAACCTGTTTCGTTCTTTAATGACCATCATCAGGGTCCTTTATCTGTACCTAACTAGAGTTATACTCGTATTTATGTTAAAACACAGGCCACTTTACGACATGCTGCCACATCACCTAATATATATGACGACGTAACTTTATCGAGTGTTTAAACATAAATATAACTTTAGTTAGGAACATATAAAACTCCCTGATGATGGTCATTAAAGATCGAAACATGTAGCAGCGACATTATTGTGCATTTTAATATAAATTTAAAACTTTTAAACAAGTTAATAAATATTGCTTTTGTTGGTGAGTGAACTACGTACTTTGTCACATGTACACAAGCGTTCCTGATTCATTAAGAGACATTAAGTTAAATTCCCAACATATCTCCGCCAGTAGTGTAATAATAATAATAGGATACGACGTTGATGGTTCTGTTGTAACGATGGGAGTTCTTTGGATTGCCTTGGGCTTTGATATTAGCGGCAGAGTTACTGATAAACCGTGTTCAGGTAAGGATTAGTAGCTGAAGTTTCCTTAACATTAGCTCTATAACTTGTACAAGTAAGAACAGCACTATGTCTCCTGTTAAATATTTAGAGTACGGGATCTTGCATGTTAGGAATTAATAACTGCTTAAACAAGAAAATATTCAGAAGTTTTAAAAGCATTTTCAGAAACACTGCAGCACGATTGCGACTAGTGTTCGCTGTGACGTGTGAACAGTAACTGAGGAGCGTTTATTGCTTGACGGAGCCAAGACGATTACAATCAAAATGTGCGTGAATGAAAAAGTGTCAAAAGTGAATGCCGGGAAAAGTTTGGGGAAAGTTAAGTTCGGGAAATGATTGCCACCTTTCAATTTCTATATATTATGTCTTTCTGTCGCTGTTAAATAAACATTAACCTTTAGACGTCTAACGTCAACTATAGTTGACGTACCGCACCGCTAACCTCCAAAGTTGCATTTTATATATGTATTCAACAAATATAGGTACTGAATATTTTAAAGATGGTATATAATATCCGTTTTTTCTCTTCAAAATTCAGTTTGTTTCATAATTCTAACGTATTTGGTTGTTGCATTATTCACATTTTATATACAGGGTGTGCTAAAATTAAAAAAATAATTCCGGCGCCAAAAGGTTAAAAGATATAAACATATCCTGCGACCCTGTAAGAGGGTGAAATGGAGTTTGTCACAGTGTTTATTAATGCAGAGTCATAAACAACACTTATGCGAATTTTTCTAGGCAGCTAGTTTCGGATCTGCTAACAAGCCATCTCCAGACATTTTATTTTTATCAAACCCGTCTAATGAAACATATTTCTACGTAGAATTGAGACCTCATATTTTCACACGCGTCAAAAAAATTGAATAAAATAAAACATTGTTAAAATATATAGAGTGTAGAAAGGTCATTTCCTATTAAAATTTTAGATAAAATTAAAAATAAATGAAAATAAATAAAATCTGTAGCCATTACACCTGATGTGTTGAAGCACACGTCTATCATTTTCTTCAAAGACGCTATGAAACTTCATTTTTGTAAAAGGGACTCCGGTTTTGTAATGATTCCGATTTCAATGAATGTAATCTCTTTCAATCGTGATATGTGGTGCTTGTGTTCTACATATTAGTGGAAAGGTAAATCAGTCCCGTTACAGGCCTGGACAGGCCCAGATGGTTCCAGGAAGTTAAGGTTCCTAGATTACATGTCAACGGTACAGGGTGTTGGTAGGTTGTCAGCCTTACGCATCGGTCGCTTTTACCCCCAGGAAATACTCCTTGTACTCATTTCTGTTAGAGGCTAATTCGACCCCAGAGCCATACTACAATCGGAAGGATTTTATATCAATGAAAAATTCCAATGACACCAGCTGGGATCGAACCAGCAACCTTCAGATTTGTAGCACAACACCTTAACTACTGTGCTACCGCGGTCCCTCTACATATCGGTACTTATGAATACTGGGTCATGTTATGCAATTCTGGTGTTTTTACTTCATGTTTGTGCCTGTGGAAATTTCTTAAGAATTTAGAGATTGAAGTTTGGTACGTGTTCTGTGCCAAGTACTATAGACTACTGCATAGGTAAATGTATGCAGAGATAGTTTCATAGGCTGAAGACGTGCGTTAATATGGGCACCAAAGCACTGAATTATTTTTGTTCACCTACGTCCCTTTAAACAGACTGTACACATCCCAACCAAAGACAGGCACGAGTCTTGTAAGTGTACATATTGCAATATGAACAGTTATAAATCGAGAGTGCATTGGCTTTTGCAGGAAATGTATAAATTCTTTTGCAAACTCCCAATGGGGCACATTAAATTGTGTCTTATATAGGAATTCCCCTTCTATAAACCTTCCTCTTCAACAGGAACCAATGATTCTATTCTATTTATGGAGGGAACCACTGGAGTATAGAGAATGGTAACTCTTGGCAATAAGGAGCGAAGGAGAAGAAAGGAAGTTTTTTTGTCTCCCTTCACATCTTTTGCTCTGAAAGAAGAAGAAAAAGCCATTCAGATACGGTGATATTCATGGGTATGGCCAATATGCCCTATATAGCATTTAATCTAATGCAGATGGGTTTTCCGTGTTTTCTGTACCATCAAAGTGTGGCTTCTTAAGCCAATTTGGAGCCATATTCTTTTTAAATATCAGACCAAAGTGGAGTGTAGAGCAGAGGAGCCAACTCCAGTTGAGGGCGTCAGCAAGGACAGTATTTGTCATCCTTTCTTCTACATATTGCCTTCAACTTCGAATTTTTTATCGTTCTATTATTCCGTCATTTCTTGTCTTGAAGAAATTATTCGAAAAGGTTTTATATAAAATCAGGAATATTATGGAAGTCAAGCAACCGTTTAAGATGGGGTTTAGGTAAAGGAGAAGTTCTGTATAAAAGTGAAACCTGAAGTATGTTCTTATGAAAATGCACCTGTCAACTCAGCCTTTATAGGAAAATGAATTCGTGTACCTTAAGACAATTCTGATGTTATCAAAATGCACCGAATAAAGAGAACACGCAAAACGAATCTACCTTCTATTTAATATGCGGCTTCGGCATCACATTATGTTAAAATCGCGAAGTGAAGAAGAGAAACTCCTTCTTTTCCAAATGCAAAAGTTTTCCTATTCCAAAGACATCTGCAATTTCAACGGATAAATTCGGAAATGGAAAGAGAAATTTAAATTTTTATGTGAATACTGGAAGTACTCCACATTTTGGATGATGTATGCGAGTAAACGGGAAATAATTTCTTTCAAAACATTTATCTAATTTTTAAATTGCTCATAGGTCTGTTTTACTGTTTTATTAATCCGTGACAGCTACTTGTAAGATTATATTCAACATTACCATTATAACAATCATTTCATTAACACACTGTCTTATGTAATATTATCTGTACCAATACTACACTTCTTAAATCCTCTATTTAAATTTGAGTGCTTGTCTCGTTGACTTATTTACAGAAGTACAAATTTGAGTTTACAAATTTACTTATTTAATTACTTACTTATTCACTTACTTACTCCAGAGAGCAGAGTCCTTCTTGAAAAGCTAGCCGGTTTGCAGCTAGTCAAGAAATTCCCCGCATTTTATGGAACCCGAAGGTTCATTACCGCATTCACAAGTGCCCGCCACCTACCCCTATCCTGAGCTAGCTCAATCCAGTCCATACCCCCACATCCCACATTCTGAAGATCCATCTTAATATTATCCTCCCATTTGCGCCTGGGTCTCCCCAGTGGTCTCTTTCCCTCAGGTTTCCCCACCAAAACCCTGTACACGCCTCTCTCCTCCCCCATATGTACCACATGGTCCGCCCATCTCATTCTTCTTGATTTTGTCACTCTCAAAATATTGGGTGAGGAATACAGTTCGTTAAGTTCCTCATTATGTAGTTTTTTCCACACCCCCGTTACTCATCCCTCTTAGACCCAAATATTCTCCTCAACACCCTACTCTCAAACACCCTCAACAATATGGAGTTTTAAGAATGAAAATACAGAAGGTCTCACTTAGACGTTTTGCAGCACTAACTTGATGCAGAAATTTCGTTATTTCCAAAAATATTCTTTAAGATTTTCCATCATATTCGAAACTAATATTTTAATATTCTGGTCTAGAATTTTGCAGTAGTTTACTTATTTTCCCCTATTACTTTATCTTAGAGAATTATTGTTCTCACTTTTACCACTTTCAAAGCTTTATGGGGATATTTGATTATTGTTTCGTCCTCTACGTGGTAGGACAATTAAGTTCACGAACTTTATTGTCCTACCACGTATACTGCACGGACAGACTACCGCACTGAAACTAAACATCTGTGAGCGTATTAAAAGATACGGCAAAAGTAAAAACATTTTTCATATCATATTGCATTTCATATGTTAGTCCACATCACCACAATATAAGGAGCACAGCCTTATTTTCTTCCTCCACTCTTATTCATATGAATATGCTCTTTCTGCAGTATAATGGATGGGGTTTATTCATGATTGCCAAATGGCTAGTACTTTGCAGAGTGAAAGGGTAGGATTTTAAATAGAATGGGAATAATGGGACTTTCTATAAGAAAGCCATTAATCATAACAACAAAAGCCACAGTCTCTAGTAAATTCATCGCAGTTTTGATTCTGCTGTTCCTGAAATGCACAAAGAATTTTACATATGATAAGTGTTTAGGTTATCTCAATTTAAAAAAAAAACAAATTCTTTTGAGTCCTTCATACAACAGTACATAGAAAACTCTACTCTTACATGAGTAAAAATGGTTAGTTACACTGTTGATCCCAATTTTGACTGCAGAGAAAAATGTTAATATGAATTTGGAGTGCAGTGTGTTACAGTTAGTGTAGTTGTTATGAAAAATAGCTTTGCCTTACACTTCAAAAAAATTAGCAAAATTTACAAAACACATCGAAATATTTAAACGTTATCTGTTTACAGGTTTCGAATGTGCGAGTTTCACCTTATAATTATAAAATCACGACAAAAGACATTTGAGGAATACAGGTTTTTGACTTAAAATACTTTAATTAAAATTGTGTTCCACTCTAAAAATGATTAATATTCCTGCCGACAGATGTGGCATCTCCTTTGTTCTTACTAACTGATCCTAAAAAAAATTTTGTAACAAAATTCTATGGTTGAAAATTCACAGTCCTGCCTTCAAGCGGAGGCCAAAGGAGGCTAACACATTCAATCTACTTCTTCTGACCTCTACTTGAGACAAAAACTGTATATTTTAATTCTTCGTTTCTTATTTACGCGTGATATAAAGCTTTTGTTTTTATTTATGCGCGCTAGTAAGATTTTGCTTTTTTCATAAGATTTTTATGATCCTTTGTTCTCCGGAACAAATTATCCAAAATCACAGACCAGTAAGTAAAATCTGTAATGCTTATAAAGGCAAAGATGTTGTAATTTTGTTCTTTACATGTTGTCCTGTTTTGCTACCAATAACCAAACCGCATTTGCTTAGTATTATGTCAGTGTACATGGGCAAAGCGAGCAGAGTGTAAAGTTACATCTAGTAATTTTCGGGACACGAAAATCGGTTCGACGGTTGGGGGGGGGGGATGTCATGACTGAGTTGAACAGTTCGCTGTCGGGGTAAGAGTGGCGTGAAATAAACTATCGATCCCAGTGACGGTCGCTAAACGAGACAAAATACGATCACATCAAGCAACCTGTCGGGACACCACACCGATCGTGCGAGACAAGTTGTAACAGAACAAGAGCAGTTCGTCACACGCTGGCTCGTTCACCCATTAATGGAACGTATTCTGTGTATTTAGTAGAAAATATGTTGATAAAGGTACCTGTGTGCTGTAACCATTGACAACACACACAATAACGGTAGTAACAAATGCACATAAGTGTATTCAATTTACATTATATACACAGATTCCTACATGTTTCGGCCAAACATGTTGCCACATTCAAGAATATAAATATCAGAGGTTTGATAGAAAAATGTTTGGCCAAAACATGTAGGCGCTCAATGTTATTCTATTGATTTTCCACTGAATACGACAATATACATGACTGTATGTAGCTCAGTCGGTATAGCGATTGACTACGGGCTGGACGGTCCGGAGATCGAAACCTGGTGGGGACGAGATTTTCCGCAACTGTCCAGACCGGCTCTGGGGCCCACCCAGCCTCCTGTACAATGGGAATCGGGTCTTTCCCGGGGGTAAAGTGCGGCCGGGACGTGCTGCTGACAACTCACCCCTTTCTAGTGCCGCGGTCATGGAAGGTTACCCACCCACTTGGCCACAACGGACCTGTAACGGGATCACTTTACCTTTACCTTTTTTTTTTACATGATTGTCTATTCATACACTCATCACATTCACTTCCACATGTTTCGGCCGGTGATTGCAGCAATCAACGGCTAGTGTACCTTAGTTCTCTCCCTCATAAAATTGTAGTGAATGTGATCAGTTTTAGTGTTGTATTAGTCGGAGAACGAGTAAACTAATTGACTAAACAAATAAAACAGGATATAACCCGAAAAAAGTGGGGGTCATTGTGTACATAAAATAATTTTAAAATACATATATGCATTTTTTGGTACCATTCTTGTATATATTTGAATAATGCACGGTTCACGGATCGTACAGAGTGATTACCTATATGTGTGTGAGTGTCTTTTCTCGGAATATATTCGAACGTTATATCAACTCTTGATTGTACGTAGAACGGAGTGAGACCGGGTAGCATGTGGAAAGATGAAAGCATGATTTACCTTCAATCATTCACGTAGACATTTTTTAGAAAGGCTGAAAATTTTAAGAAATATCATAGACAAGCCACCTGATATCAAGCCCTAATCATAAACGTGTACCTGCCTCTTCCAGGTTCCAGTAAGTTCCTTACGTACCTGGTCGATTAATCCTCTGATCCCCTAAAATGACTATAAAATAAACGTAGAATTACATACAAATTCTTACTAAATGTTTTTAAATTAGTTTCTTCTCTAATGATTCTACTCAAAGGTAAGTAACCCCGTTACAGGCCCTGTGTGGCCCAGAAGGTGGGCAGAAGTATAGCTCTACTCTTCCATGACCGCGGCACTAGAAGGGGGTGAGTGGTCAGCAGCACGCCCCGGCCGCACTTTATCCCCGGGAAAGCCCCGGTACCCTGTTTACAGGAGGCGGGGTGGGCCTCAGGGCCAGTCTGGCCGGGCGGAAAATCTCGTCCCCACCGGGATTCGATCCCGGACCGCCCAGCCCGT
>Ga0123352_10010399_pt1 | contig 14605 bp, 9 predicted proteins | sample TergutLab28metaG_FD_89700 | JGI IMG/M metagenome (GOLD analysis project Ga0123352, IMG submission 89700) | Labiotermes labralis P1 segment gut microbial communities from Petit-Saut dam, French Guiana - Lab288 P1 | ecosystem: Host-associated > Arthropoda: Insects > Digestive system > Gut ... | reverse complement strand
TCCTCAGGTTGCGGATAGAGGAACGGCCTCCGATAAGGAGGGTAGCTGCGAATAAATTGAATAAGCAGTCGCGGACAGCCGACGAGGGGTGGTCCTCCAGCTTGGGGGTTGGGCGAGTTGCTAACAATCCCTCCCTGTAAAACACTTATGTTAAGAAACAGGTACATGTGGGATGCTTGCTCTGGAGACAAAACAATCCGGAGGCAGTGGACTGGATTAGACTGGCCCAGGATAGAGACAGGTGACGAACGCTTGTGAGTGCGGTAATGAAACTTCGGGTTCCGTGAAATACGGGGAATTTTTTGACTAGCTGCAAACCAGTTAGCTTCTCAAGAAGGACTTTGCACCTTGGAGTAAGTACGTATAGACTGAGATATTTCCTATCGTTTGACCTGTAATGTATTTAAAGACTCAGTTCGTCCGATGTAGTAGACAATATAAAATTAGACAACTATATCTCGATTACTAAAACCAATGTGTTAATTCTGTGCCCAGAAATATTTTAAATTTTGGGAAGAGAGGTGTATCACATAAAACACAAAAATACACTCTGTGGGGGAAAAAAATGTAGGATATTTTCAGTATGAAATGTGGAGGTACGGAAAGTAAGCACTGAGCTTCAAATGTTCAAACTCTGTTATCTATTTGGCAAAATTCAGGAAAAACACGACTTTGCATATTATCTGTAATTAACTCAGAATTTTCCACAAATTACAGGAATAAAAAAACAAGAAATCTGGAAAGTCACACGTTAGTGTCACTAATGTTACGGGTATGTAAATATACAAATAACACCTGGGAGGTTAAGCATAAATTATTTTTGGTTCATAATAGGTTGTGGAATTTGAGGGCCGAGTGTGCAAAGAGAAGAGCAGGTTCCCAGTTATTTTGGGGATAAAAAAATGGTAATGTGCACCCCTGTACAGGCACTGAGGCTCTGTACAGGCCGTCCGGCACATAGGGGGAGTAGAGGTATAGCTGTACTGTACAGGCAATGGGGCTCTGTACAGGGCGTCCGGCAAATAGGGGGAGTAGAGGTATAGCTGTACTGTACAGGCACTGAGGCTCTGTACAGGCCGTCCAGCACATAGGGGGAGTAGAGGTATAGCTGTACTGTACAGGCAATGGGGCTATGTACAGGGCGTCCGGCAAATAGGGGGAGTAGAGGTATAGCTGTACTGTACAGGCACTGAGGCTCTGTACAGGCCGTCCGGCACATAGGGGGAGTAGAGGTATAGCTCTACTCTTTCTTGACCACGGCACTAGAAGGAGGTGAAGGGTCAGCGTCACGCCCCGGCCGATCTTTACCCCCGGGAAAGACCATGTATCCATTGTAAAGCAGGCTGGGTGGGCCCCAGGGCCGGTCTGGACGGGCGGAAAATCTCGTCCCCACCGGGATTCAATACCGGACCGTCCAGCCCGTAGCCAGTCGCTATACCGACTGAGCTACCGGACCCACTTCGGGGATAACTTTAATTACACAAGCCCAAGTTATCCTCGTATGAATCTGCAGAAACTTTATTCCTTTTTACGTGGTAATTAGGCCTACAATTAGTAAGAGATCATTCTAATTCGACTCCATACCTCAACAATAGTGGGCCGGGTAGCTCAGTCGGTATAGCGACTAACTACGGGCTGGACGATTCGGGATCGAATCCCGGTGGGGACGAGATTTTACGCCCGTCCAGACCGACCCTGGGGCCCACCCAGCATCCTGTAAAATGGGTACCGGGTCTTTCCCGGGGGTAAAGTGCGACCGAGGTGTGCTGCTGACCACTCACCCCCTTCTAGTGCCGCGGTCATGGAAGAGTAGAGCTATACCTCTATCCACCCTCTGGGCTAAACCGGGCCTGTAACACGATCACTTTACCTTACCTCAAAAATGGATGTCATAGATATAAATTAATAAAAATAGTCATTTTTGAGAAGCTAACAATTGTTTATCAGGCTACTACCCTTTAAGGGACTCGAAGATCAATATTATTTTGAGTTTAAAATTTCTTCAAACACCAAAACTTTTACGGAAGAAATGTTTCATAATATAAAACTACCCTATAAACAACGGACTGTTTGCCAAGTAGCGACTATTGTCGACGTCAACACCACAGAGCAAGGTCGAATGTAATACGAGTTGATACGAATAGTGAGAGGATTTGTATTTAAATAAAGGCCCTAAACTGTATCTGTGTTTTGTTTATGGACATACGATGAATTTGCATTCTTTTAAATCTTTGTTTATTTGCGTAAGCAAACAAAATGGAAATACATATCTATGAAAAGGAAAAGATAATAAAGCTTTGCTGTTTATTGTGCTGCAAGAGCGTGATACGGAGAGAGAAATTCACCGTAAATCCCCCGCAGGTGATACAGGATTGAATACGAAATACATTATTGTAATTGAAAGTAAACATAAACCAGTTCGCATTCATGAAAAAACATGCATGCCAGATTACATTCGGTATACCCACCACAGAACTATGTATGTGTCAACTTGTGAGGTTGTAAAGAAACAAAACATGTCGACTGATTTACAAATACGAAATTTCATAGTACACTGAAGTTATGAAAACAAAGATCGCATTACAAGTATCCGTGCAAATGTGTGCTAAGAACAGAGACATTAATATAGTATACGTACCGCACCGCTAACCTCGAAAGTTGCATTTTATATATTCATGCAAGAAATATACATACCGAATATTTTAAACATGGTGTATACTCTCCTTTTTTTTCTCTTAAAAATGCAGTTTATTGCATAATTCTAACATATTTGGTTCCTGTATTATTCACATTTTATATACAGGATGTGCTAAAATTTAAAAAAATAATTCCGGCGCCAAAAATTTGTAACACTCTTCCACGAATGATATACATTACGAATCCTCTTTAGAACATTTCGTTGAAAATTTTGGGGCTTCTGTGTCAAGATGTCCCTTCCACATATTTTCGGCAATAAGCAGTTCGAATTATAATTTTCAGCTTTCTATGGTATATCACTCACAACAAAAGCCGACATGAACGCTACTTGACAGCCTGCCCTGCAGGATTCTGGAAACAAATTTCTACCATAAGGAATAATCGCGAACGCTGTAACCGACACATCTGGCGTAAGTTTTCCGAAGGTACCGCTAATACTTGAAAGACGACGCAATGTCACTCTGTCCCACACGTCTCTTACGCTCTTCATAATAATAACTATAAGCGTGCAGGTTCGTACAAAAGGAACACAGTCAAGAGAGATCAGTCTGGTTTTCAAACACATGAACATTCAACATATCAGCACGTACTGAAGCAAAAAATGGGATGCTATCACACCAGCAACAGTTGAGGTCATTGCTCATCTGTGATGTTACTCAGCGTGTGTTGGTAGTTGTTTACCAGCTACCAGCATACGCTGAGTAACATTAGAGAAGAACGAATATATCACCTACACCGAGCTGGAAGTCTGAAATCTCGCATAAGCTGATTATGTATAAAACAATTCGCCGAAATACTTTTACATAGGGACACTACTAGCTGCAGAGCACAGATTTTCTGTTTGTCTCAAAATAAATGTAATATTTATTCTTCGGAAATACGAAACGAAGAGTGACAACCTATTATCAAAAAAAAAGGGCGTCACTCTCAGAAGACCGCCGCTCAAACGTGGTAAGGAATTAATTAGGAAGGATTCCTTACATTCTGGGGACCGCGATAGCGCAGTGGTTAAGGTGCTGTGCTACAAATAGGAAGGTCACCGGTTCGATCCCAGCTGGTGTCAGTGGAAATTTTCAATGACATAAAATCCTTCCGATCGCACTATGGTCCTGGGGTAGAATCAGCCTCTAACAGAAAGGATTACCAGGAGTATTTCCTGGAGGTAAAAGCGGCCGGTGCGTAAGGCTGACAACCTACCTCCATCCTATTGTCACGAAATCTGGGAACCTTAACTTCCTGGAACCTTCCGGGCCCCTCCGGGCCAGTAATGGGACTGATTACCTTACTTACTTTACATTCTGTAACAGTAAGCTGCTTCAAGGCTGACAACCTACCTCCATCCTATGGCGTTGTCACGAAATCTGGGAACCTTAACTTCCTGGAACCTTCTGGGCCCCTCCGGGCCAGTAATGGGACTGCATTACCTTACTTACTTTACATTCTGTAACAGTAAGCTGCTTCATACTTTTAGATGTTATTTCTTTGATACATACGAAATTGAATGTAAATACTGCCCTCATGCTACACAATTTAATTAACAGTAAATAACCTAAATAAAAGCGGGCACACTTCTAGATAGAATTTTAATTACTTCATCAGAAACTTAAAAATGACGTTTCTTTCATATCCAAAGTGTTTTCATTGAAACGTAAAAACATCACATACATATTTATTTTATAGTCTTCCTCAGGTCATATGATTTTGTGTGTATCAAAGACCTCGCGGGGTCCATTTTGTACCAGAAACTGTTTTCATTAATTTACATACATGTTTTCAATTAATATCTGTTTCAGTTTTTCGCAAACTACAGGCTCAAAATACACAAAGGCGAAGAACTGTAATAATTTCAAATTAATTACTTAATACTCTCTACCGTTTTCTTGCTTTCATTCAACCACATATATGAAAGGTTAGAATCTAACATTTAATTCTAACTTTTGTATATATTATACAAAACAGGATAAGGATGTATCTTGTACGAGAAGATGACATGTACATGACATCAATTAGGGTTTTGACGTTTTGCTGACCGCGCATCTCAGTAATTAACCAACTTGATGCACAAAATGTTTGTTTTACAATAAGTTTATTTCATGCTTCTACATGTCTCGTGCACGAGACGGCCACCTATAGGTGTGATGATACCACAGGCTGTTTAATACAATTTTGACCTCCTGATGATGAGCATATGTGATCGAAATATGTAGAGGCATGAAAAGAAAAACTTACTGTAAAACAAAAATTTTGTGCATCAAGTTGTTTAATTACTGAGATAAATAATCAATTAGGCTGTGTAGGAAAATCAATGTTGAGCGTAGGTGCGATATCTATTGTGCAGAAGTCTCGGGCGTGTAGATGTTTAGTTTTCTTTTTAATATTGTCACAATATTATAATTACGTTCTGTATTGAATTGCCAATTTATCTGTCCTGACATTCAGTCACCACGAACACCACCTACTTAGCAAACTTCTACACACTAAACAGTCACTATTAATTTTTATGTTTATGTGACCGTGCATCACTGATACAATAATACAAACAGCCAACTAGATGCAACAGTAATAATTTTATTAATAATTTCAATCAGCTCAACATGTTTCGGGCGATAATTTCGCCCATCCTCAGGAGAACTAGACTGTGTTTACAGCTTGTGGTATAATGCACCGACGATGCTGCCTGCTGGTGACCAGAATGAGGTCACAAGCAAGCAGCATTGTCGGTGTATTATACCACAAGCTTCAAACACAGTCTAGTGCTCCTGGGGATGGGCGAAATTATCGCCCGAAACATGTTGAGCTGATAGAAATTATTAATAGAATTATTATTGATGCATCTAGTTGGCTTTTTACATTATTGTGTCAGTATTATTTTCACTGATTTAATTTCGTTTCGTTGTATAGTGTTATTCTATGTATACATTTCCATATTGCTTTACCCATGTTTTTATTTGCTTTTGCGTTACTTTGATTCCTGCTCTTCATTAATTAGCGTAATTGATCACTCTGACTATTACAGTTACAATGTTAAATTTAATTCACAACACGTGTGACTGTTACGCGAATAATATTCCTGTTTCTCTTTCTCATGCATAAACATAATAATGTGACAGTTACTTCTATTAACCTTTTGACGCCTAATGTCAACTATAGTGGTCGTACCGCACCGCTAACCTCTAAAGTTGCATTTTATATATTTATTCAACAAATATAGGTACTGAATATTTTAAATATGGTATATGCTCTACTTTTTTTCTCTTCAAAATTCAGTTTGTTTCATAATTCTAACTTATTTGGTTCCTGTATTATTCACATTTTATATATAGGGTGTGCTAAAATAAAAAAAAACAATTATGGCGCCAAAAGGTTAAAGAGGGCTAGCACATTGAAGAAGGCAAGACTGCACACGCTTCTGTCTCTGCTGAAGGCATCAGATTATTGCTTGGTAATACTGTAGTGCTTTATGCTTGTCATTTACAGATGTTATCAATTACTGCGATTACATGGCGTCGGTGACAGATAAATGGATATAACGCTCTGGCGGAATAAGACCGACAGGAGAACAGAGCCACTTTGTACAACACAAATCCGATGCGGACTGTTGTGGCATCTGACCTGTCCCTTCACGATGAGCGGCAGGTCACGAACAGCCTGAGGAAAATGTTGCACGTAGTTATCAGTACAGACTTCTTCGAAGCAGGACTGTTGTCTTCTGAGTTCTGACACCGTGTAGTCGTGTCGGTTTGGACCGACGTTTCGAAAAAACACGATGTGTCCAATTTCAGAGTATAAGAAACTGGGCCCAAGGTAAGGCCTAATTGATTATGGTGAGGTTCTGTTTCTATTACTTATGACCGTAAAATATTCTGGTCCTAATGTTTTCAGTTTCAGTTTAGACACAATTTCATCAGTCTTGTAGAAGGACGCAGCATGATCCTCTGACCGTCGGTGTCTATTTACATAACCCACACGCTGTCAGAACTCTGAAGATTATAAACCGAAAAATCAACGCTGTGAAAACCTGAAGGCTTATAGCAAAGTCTTTATTCTTTATGATTTGCTCCTGTCTATTCCACAGAGACGCTGACAGTTACTTTTTCCAGAAAGTAAAAGGTAAAGGTAACGTGATCCCGGTGTGCCCCAGAGGGTGGGTAGAGGTATAGCTCTACTCTTCCATGACCGCGGCACTAGAAGGGGTGAGTGATCAGCATCACGCCCCGGCCGCAATTTACCTCCGGGAAAGACACGGTACCCATTTTACAGGAGGCTGGTGGGCCCCAGAGCCGGTTTAGACGGGCGGAAAATCTCGTCCCAACCGGGATTCGATCCCGGACCGTCCAGCCCGCAGTCAGTAGCTATACCGACTGAGCTACCGGGCCCACGTTTGCAGAAAGTAGTAGCAATAAACGGCAACGAAAGTACAACTTTGGTTCAGTTTGTACTGCAGTTTCAATGTTCATCTTATACATTACTTCTTGATAGCATCACTACTTATTCTGTTAACCTGTCCTAACAGAATTTATCAATCTCAGTACTTAACTAACTTGATGCACAAAATTTGTTTCACAATAAGTTTCATTTCATGCCTCCACATGTTTCGAGCACATGTGTTCATCATCAGGCGGTCAAATTTGCATTACACAGCCTCTGGTATCATCACACCTACAGGTGTGATTGTGAAACAAATTTTGTGCATCAAGTTGGTTAAATACTGAGATATATACTGAGATGCACCGTCAGCATAACGTCAGAATTTATCAAGTTTATGGCTTGAACATTCAGCTGAATCTTCATTTAAAAGTAACTATCAAGATGCTGCATAAGAGTGGTTTACTGGGAAGTTTACATGTGACAATGGCATGTAGATATAGGTAAAAGGTAAGGTACAGCAGTCCCGTTACGGGCCCTAAGTGCCCACAGGGTTGCAGGAAGTTAAGGTTCCCACATTACGTGACAATGGCCCAGAATGATTTGCAAGGTTGTCAGCCTTACGCGCCGGCCACTTTTACACACACGAAATACTCCTGGTACTCATTTCTGTTACATGCTGAGTCGACCCCATGGCCATAGTGCGATCGGAAGGATTATGTCAATGAAATATTCCAGTGACACGATATGGAATCGAACCAGCGACTTTCCGATTTTTAGCGCAGCGCCTTAACCCCTGTGCTACCGCGGTCCCAGGTAGATGTGGGTGCTGTCCAATATTGCAATAAATTCTTAAAGGGCATTTCGTTAGCGATTTATAAGAAAATATGTGGTGACACAGCATTCCTTTCAAGGAACTCCCAGAATTTTCTTCGCGCGTGCGTAGCATGAGCTTTCTTACAGGCTGCATACCTTCCAAATCAAAACGTGAAAAGATATATACACCTCAAAACCATCGGTTTTGAATACCTTATTTCTAACCACCTCTGTACCCACAGTTAACAGTGTTTCTCTTTGAACTTCATGCATCATTTCCTTCCGGTAGTCACTCTTTATGAAGCATCACATGCCGTATAATAAAATTTTTTATTGTTATAATGCTGCCATCTATTTTCCAGTCCGCCTACACAGAACGTATTTCTGTGCCATGCTCTCAGTACATTATCTATCTAGTTGTGCAGGGTGGCCTCTTTCTTGGCAGATCCTCATTATTCCCAAAGCCACCAAGAAGTCCATATATACTACCTTCCTGCCGGGTACAGCACCCTTACTATGTGATATATGTTATTACAGTGAGTAAGGAACTATACGGAAAACCTTAAGATGGATATACCACACCGCCTAACACTTCCCTAACCAGCATAAATGTAGCCATTCTTTACACTAAGGTTTTGAAATATAAATAACATTCAAGGTGTAGCTTTGTTGAAATCCCAAAGTTCGTTCTAAGATCGAAAGCAGGATAGCGAAACGCGGTCTCTTCCAAATTCTTACTGTAAGTGTAATATATTCCTAATAAAAGTTGCAGGGAGAATAAATCTATTAGCAAATTGCAACAAATTCCCAAGCGAAAGCGAAAAATCGTAGGTGAAATGGCGAGAAACATTTAGAAAGACACAAAAAACATTGATGTAACTGAATTTCAATGAAAGAAGGCTTTTAATGAACTCTACCCTTTGCAAACTCCTAGCGAAGAACATACCACTGGAGGTTATCCTTATATTGTTTCTTATTATTTCAATATACGTTACAAGTTGGACATGAATTTTAACAAATATAATCACATGCGAGCTACAAGAAATTGAATACAACGTAAATGTGACACAGAATTTAACTTGTAATGGAGCTTCAAGGCCTAAAATACAACAATCATTACGATGTACACACCTCCTGATGACAGTGCGAGAGTATGATCCTGTATTATAAGCCCGGATCGACTTTCTTTAATAGATTTGTCTGCAAGAGAAACAAAGTTTACCTTTCTCAGTAGTCTGAGCACAAGCGCTTGTTCTGCTGGAAAACATCCTGCACCATCCGTGTGTAAAGCTTCTTTTTTCCACCCTCCTGTTGATGTTCCAAGTGGCTGATTTTCAGGATGAAAATATTATACATTACTGACATTTATTTAAACTGAGGCATTAACTATATCTGCAGCCAAACTCTCAATTTCAGCTCAGTCACGACTTCTCTTCCCAACTCATCTTGGATTGTTTAATAATTTCATTAAATCTATTATCCTACTAAGGTCTGATATCCGCCTGTCATTTTTCCCTCCCTCTGTTATTGTATCAATTAGTTTGAATTTTTCACCTGCAAATGTGTTCCCATATCATCACTTATTGTCTGCTATGGCCACTTTAATCACGTGACTGCTCTTAGAAATTACGTTTAAATTGTTTGTCATCTTCTAAATTCGTCTAACTTTACAACCAAAAGCTTATCTGGCGCAAGAACTGTAATATGAATATATACTTACTCACTCCATGGTGCAGAGTCCTTCATGAGCAGCTAACTGGTTTGCAGCTAGTCAACAAATTCCCCGCATTTCACGCAACCCGAAGGTTCATTACCGCACTCACAAGCGTCCGCCACCTGTCTCTATCCTGGGCCAGCCCAATCCAGTCCCATATACCCACATCCCACCTCCTGGAGATCCATCCTATTATTATCCACCCATCTACGCCTAGGTCTCCCCAGTGATCTCCTTCCCTCCGGTTATGTATATATACCAACACATATTAAACATGCTATCAGACATTCCTGACATTTGAATTATACACGAAAAAGGGGGGCAAATTTTGTTTGAACTTCTAATTCAAGTGCTTTCGAAACTACAAAAGTAGACGAAAAGCCTCTTAAAACGAAATCTAATTAGTATCTTGTAACAATACTATGTCTTTCGGGGATTTTTATCAAACACAATATTTTTGAATGGTTTAAACTTTATCACATCTACAGAATAACGGTGCCAGTAATATGACATAGATTTTTGGACTCTAAATAACATTCAGTATCTGATGTTTATTGGACCGTGCATCATTGTCATAACTGAAGAATAAAAAACCAACTAGATGTCACTTATTATTTTATTGAACTTCTTATAGGCTTAACATGTTTCGGGCACAACTATACCCATCATCAGGAACTCGCGACTATAATGTTGATTACCACATTGGTCGTTTTATTCATGGTTTGCTGTAGGTTGGAGGTTAGGTGCGGTTAGGCTGGAGTAGTGTCAGGGCTGCAGGCTATAACACGAGTCGTGCTTTAGCCTGCAGCCCGGACCCTACACACACACACACACACACACACACACACGTATGAGTATATATATGCAATATACTCTCCTACCAAATCAATACATTTGGGACAACAATTATACCCAGAACAATATGTATTTGAATAGTGGTTGAACAAAATACGCCATCAAGAATACGTGACACGTGACGGCCGTGACAGAACTGCAGCATAAAATTTCTCCACGCTCTCTGTGTCTCTTGTTGCAAAACATGACATTTCCTGACATTGCGGGCATATCAGATCGCTCCAGGCACTTAATGTAACTTGGATTTTACTGAAAGATCGCTGAACGACAGATGACAAGGGGTAATCCCACAGATTGGGGTTTGAAAGGTAACTAACCACACCCTATCGTAAAGAAATAACGTGTAAGAAAAGGTTCCCCACTTCGGATAATTAGTGACGAGACCCACGTGATGAAGGTAATAATGCATGGGGTTCAGTCAAGCACCGAAAATGTTTGACCAGATCGTTGACTATTGGTTTCTCAAATAGGGATCACAATCCTGGAATTAGTTAAATTGTAATGTCAGTCTGTACATGATTTACAGTTAGTTAAACAGAATAAGTACTTTCATTCGTATATGCGACTGAGTATAAATTCGATGAGAAATTATTCGTGAACCCCCCCCCCCTCCGAATCTATGAAGACATACTTTCGTCAAATTGGGTCGAATTGTTTGAATAGCAGCAGCTGTATTCAAACGTTACGTGTGTCGACAGATTGATCATTTTAGCCTAAAGGTTTAATTTCTAGAACTAAATTCTAGGCGCTGAAACAAATTAGGGGTGTTATATTGTCAGTAGTCAAAAATAAATACAATACGAGGCACAGTATTTTCAAATTTCAGAAATATTTAAGTAGTAAAAGTGAGTAAGAATACTATGGACAAGAGTCGGTGGAATGAAACGTTGTCTGCAGAGAAAAAAAAATAGTTCGGGAAAACAATAGAAATTTTTATAAAACAGTCTTCCCGGTGACAATGAACACTCTACAGAACATCAGCTTAATCACGGAAGGGGAAATCTGTCACGATACAAAATTGTGACACGAGTATGCACTCATGTAATTTCTGCATGTCCCTCGGATGTACTAAGCAGAAATTTCTTCCCTGAGACCGAGTCGACACGCTTAAACTAACCGCGTTCACCACAAATCCCTCGTGGCGTGTTAGGTGCTCTACCCACAACGCCAGCTGCGCAATCCGTGTGGAATTTCTGAGGCACAAAACTCTGCGGGTGTCGTATTGTTTCCTCTAACGTTCACCTTGCAATTATTTCGCTGAATGCCGATTAATCTGTAAACCAAAGACAGGTTTCATTACATGGGCTTTGTACAGGGACACACACCAGCAAGCAGCAAATAACGGTGCCTGTCAAAGTTGCCTTCCGCCAGTCGATCAACTGTAACACCTGTTCAAAATCCGTTTGGAAAAAAAAAACAGTACACACGTGTTCTTGTAAAAACTGACGTAAATGTTGCCCCCAAACACAACAAGCATATGTATTATTCTTGTCAAGCAAGCTGCATGTTTCAGCAATAGAGACCACTTTCAGGCATTTAAATGCACGATTTTAAAAATCGAAATAAAATGCACATATATTAAATATATATTAAATATACACATATATACAATTTAAAACTCAAAACCAAACGCATGTATATATATATTAAATATACATATGTACACATTTATGTAAAGGTAAAGCAGTCCCGTTACAGGTCCGAGGTGCCCAGACGGTTTTAGGAAGTTAAGGTTTCCAGATTACGTGACAGTGGCCGAGGATTGTGGCACCGGCCGCTTTTACCCCCAGGAAATACTCCTGGTACTCATTTCTGTTAGAGGCTGAGTTCGACCCCAGGACCATAGTGCGATCGGAAGGATTTTGTCAATGAAAGATTCCAACGACACCAGCTGCGAACGAACCAGCGATTTTCCGATTTGTAGTACAGCGCCTTAACCACTGTGCTACCGCGTTCCCCACACAGTATTTTATTTAATATAAATATATACAAATACGTATATATATATATAGGATGATAAAAAAAAATATCTGTGCACCTGCTTTCTGTATTGTAATCATCAGGTGCACAGATATTTTTTATCCCCCTGTATATGCGTTTTAAAATGAAAATAAATTCATAAATGTTTAATGGACATGGATGTGATTGTTAGTTTTAAAATCGTCTATTTAAATGTCTGGGGATGGTCAGTAGGGTCGAAACATGTAGCATATATTGACAAAACTAATAAAAATTTGTCGTGATTGACAGTAGCACCTATGTCAGTTTTGATACGACATGCCGCCACAAACGGATGAACTTTACAAAATAAAAGTGTTTTGTTTTATTTTGACTTTTTTTTTCCCCAGGAATCTTAAAGCACCAATTTCCAGTCTGCAACGGGAAATTCTTCCTGTGAAACGTTAAACACGTTGTGTATATTCACGCCAGCTAGACTAAACTGAACAAAAGTTCAATAAGGTCGTTATGCCTGTCTTGGTTTTGTCAATTCTGACCCTAAGATGAAGTCAACATCTTCTTCCCAGATTTTGACACTAACCTAACAGAGTACATGATGTCACAACCCAGGAAGATGTACCATGATTTCTCACCCCAAAAGAAGCCCGAGATCTTGTACTGAATAATCTTCTGGGTGTTTAACCTTTCCACAACACGAGAACCCGGTTAAGGACACACTTGTTTCTTCTTGGCTAAAGGGAACGGTAGTAGATACACGATGAATCAGTAAGAATCAGACAGCAATGGATAATCTAAACAACAGCACACGCGTGTGTATGTTCACACACACGCCGAGACAATACTGATTAAATAGTTTTTAATACTGGCAGCTCCAGTTTTAATTACCAGTACACATAATTCTAAAAGTTAATTGGGTTGTTCCATTGCACAGTATGGCAGCAGGCCTAACACGACTGGTAACACAGTAGAAAGAACTGGAACGCGTATGCAGTCAAACACAACTATGTCAGTTAAGATGTTTTAATGTCTATTACTAGACAACTACATGTTTCGGCCTTTATTGACCATCTTCAGGTTGTCTTCAAGAGAACTTAATGTCCTACTATATATATTGTGCGCGCACGTGATTGAGAGATTTCTACATCCGGGCTTTATGCGTTGGGGCGATGAATTTATTATAATATCTCCATAGACCAGTATTAAAGCAATTTAAAACAATATCCGATATTAGATTTATTCTAAATATTTAAAGATCTCAAATCATTTTCTCCATTAGGACAAATTTACAAAATAAATAAACTGTACACCGTGTTTGGAATGAATCGTGGGCATGTTTTGTAACTTTCTGTGGACGAAATGTGCTGTTTGGTATAACAGAGAACTGACGTTTATTCCACAATACTAAATACAGCCATTAGCAGATTAATACTGTCAGTGTATCATCCTATATAGTAATATCCTATATAATAGGACCTTAAGTTCTCTTGAAGACAACCTGAAGATGGCCAGTAAAGGCCGAAACATGTAGTTGTCTAGTAATAGTCATTAAAACATCTTAATTGACATAGTTGTGTTTGACTGCACGCCCTTTCCAATTTAGATACACACAGCGGGGATGACGCAATTCCAAATAGTAGACAGAACGTGAATAGCATGAGAGTAAGTCAGACATGAATACGACGGTAAGTCAGACATGTAAGGCGAGTACATATCAATGTCAAGGAATCAAATAAGCGACTTAATATTACCACAACCTGAAACGCAACATTTGTGGTGTAAAGATGAAGGAGAGACTTGTGCATAGTATTAAAAGTTCTACTGCCAAGCATTATTATTTCTTTTAGCACTTTTGACTTCGCTAAGACACTAGAGCCTTTAAATAACATAAGTGTCACTGTCCGCACTATTAATGTGTTGAATAACCCAGTTCTTTACATGCACATATGCTTTATATTCATTTACGAGGATTCTCTAAACCAATAAGAAGTACAAATTCGTGACTTGCATAAGATATTCACCTGGTAATAGATTTATATTTAACTTTTACCTTAAGTGTATAAAAGTTTAAGTAAAAGGTAAAGTGATCCCGTTACAGGCCCGGTGTGGCCCAGAGGGTGGGTAGAGGTACAGCTCTACTCTTCCATGACCGCGGCACTAGAAGGGGGTGAGTGGTCAGCAGCACGCCCCGGCCGCACTTTA
>Ga0123352_10010398_pt1 | contig 14605 bp, 7 predicted proteins | sample TergutLab28metaG_FD_89700 | JGI IMG/M metagenome (GOLD analysis project Ga0123352, IMG submission 89700) | Labiotermes labralis P1 segment gut microbial communities from Petit-Saut dam, French Guiana - Lab288 P1 | ecosystem: Host-associated > Arthropoda: Insects > Digestive system > Gut ... | reverse complement strand
TGTTTTTTTTGTTTTGTGTTTTTATTTTTTTTTTTTTGTGTTGTTTTTGTTTTTTTGGTATTTTTTTTTTTTTTTTTTTTTTTTTTGTTTTTTTTTTGTGTTGGGGGGGGGGGGGGGGGGGGGGGGGGAGTTGGAAACGTAGAAAATTAAATCCAGGAATTGTAAGTTATGTGACACACATGAGGCGACCTTCAAATCCTGATCAACGTGTCCTGAACTTGCGGTGAAAAGTGTTGAGGGCCAGAATTAAGAACACTTAAAACACAGCATCCAGTTATTACCGGTATTGTGAATCTGTGATCATGCTTTACAGGCTTATATGCGGGCTAGTTAACATACCTGTGTCAGATATAAGAGTTCCAAATTAAAATATAGTGGGTCTTCGGCTTGATTGCAAATAGCCTTTTATGTCCCCATTTTCGTGGACGGAATAAGAAAATTTAGTAGATGACAAACTCCCAATCTAGGTTTGGACTGAAGTGAACGAGAAGAATCGTAACCACCATACCGTTAATTGGTTTCATTCGAAATTACTGTTTACGATAGCAAGGTTAGCGTATTATTATTATCATCACTTTTATGCAGGGTATTTACAATTACATACCTGAAACAAACCATGTTTGTAGGTTATATAGTGTTGCAGCTGTTCTCCTTTTACAGTTTGTGCTACGTGTAAAGTTATGTCGCCCGTAAAATGTTTTGTACTTTTACATCAGCGCTTTCCATAGTATGCGTGCAGTGCCTCATTACGGCTTTTTTTTGCGGCTCCTTAATTTCGTGCTTTCCTGGTATTATTATTATTATTAGTAGTAGTAGTAGTATTGCTGGTGGTGTTAAAATCGGCAATGGCGGTGATATCAATACACGCCGTATGAAATTCTTCGCCGTTTTCCTCAAGACACGAAGCGAACATCTGAAGCAAACGGCTGTGCGTAGCCGTAAGTGGCAGCGGAACTCTTAAAATTCTACATTTCCGATACCGAAACGTAGCTTGTTATATTATCCAGAATTACATCTACTCATCTGTGATCCTCATAACCTACCTCCAGAAGTTCCGTCTTGGCCCTTCTAAGCCCGAAATCCATCTAAACAGTGCAGTTCGTACCTCACAGAAAGCACAATTTGTCGCAGTTACGAAGACATTGCTTAATTTTGTGTAGAATTATAAGGCATATTTTGCAAATGACATGCATACATTCTGTGAACAATATTCACAGTTTTAAATGTCATAGCAAGCGGTACCTCACAGTAACCACTGTGCTTTAACGGGTTGACTTTTCTGTCTCGGTGTTCCAAATGGCCGTTTTCCAGTAGCTTTCCATATAAAACCGTTATGTACATTCTTTGTCTCCATTGTAGATATATGCCCATCCCTAAAATTCATTGTTGTAACAGTACTCGGTTTTGACGCCTACAAATCACATATGAGCAGTTTCTAGTTACAGGATTGGTACCACAAGACCGGAAGCAAGTGCGGGTCTTCATTGTATGACGTTATTAGTAAGTTTAGTAGAGATCTCCCATGCAAAGTTTCAGGGCAAACGTCGGGATAGTATCGTCAAGTAATAATTATGCAATAACAGCCAAACAACTAGTGTATGTGTATTGTGTTAGTGCAGCATGTTTCGACCTAACAGTAGGTCATCATCAAGCACTACAAACTATATAATATATAAAGAGAATACATAAAAATTTAGATCTTATTTCGATAAGGCAAATTTTACGTATTCCTGTTATATTTTATACAATTTATAGTGCTTACTGTCAGGTCGCAACATTTTGCACTAATGAAATACATATACGCTAGTTGTGTTGACTGTCTTTACATAATTATTAGCTGAAACACGACGGGATGTTAAACTTTAAAATTATCGTCAAGTAAGCCACTACCCCCTCCTCGCAATTCATTTTCAGTTTATTGTAGCACGGGACATCTTCTCGTGCTGTCCAGCGCTTCACAAAACATCTCCGTCTCCCCCCACGCAAGTAGTGGCTTTGCAAGATGTCCCTTACCAATGTTCATTGTGCCCTTCTACCGTCCGATACGCAGAGAGCTGTACTGTTACCGTGTTTGTTTCTGGAACTTCCTAGCAGCATGTTCACACAGCCCTTAATTTAAGTACTGTAGCAATTGTGTTTAAAACACCACATTCCCCATTCCTCTCTTAGTCGATTTCTTCACTCCCTGTTACCGCCTGTTCTTGGAAGGCAGCTCAGTAACTGTTAGAACTGCATGTGTAACCCACCTGTGATGTAAGTACTGTAGCAGTTGTAGAGCCACCAAATTTTCCCATTTCGCTCTAAGGCCATGTCATATGGCGAAGTGCGCCCCTTTATACCGCCCTGTCTAGGTGAGGAGCTCCAGTAAGCAGTATACTGCTGCTGCTGCTGCGTCGGGGGTGGGGTGAGCTTACGATCGATGCCCGGGACTCCCTGTGCGCTTGCCGCCAACCACTATGCCTCCGGCTTCGGACGGGTCAGGGACGCCCGCCCGTCCGTCGGGAAAAGGGACTCGTACGGGAACAGAACGGTCAGTAAAGGGGTAGGGCGACGGGTGAATGTATCAAGGACAGTGTCACCTCAGTGGCCGATGTACTTTGAGATAGCTTAATTCGCGTGCAGTTGTACGTGGTGTGACCATAGTGATTACAGGAATACAACGCGTGAGAAAATATTGTTTTGGTTTTTGTGAGTCTGACGCTTTTGATGTAATGAACATGTGGGACTGAATTTGGTAATGATGTGGTCCAGAATTGCTGCTTCCTACACACTGCATGCTATTGCTATTTTTTGCACTTTACCTTCCACCATTTTTATTTTACCCTTTTCTTATTTAAGCTCTCTTACTACATCGATTTCGAATTGTAACTGATCCCTGAAATTATTTGAAATTTTGACTCCCAGAGGTTGTGAAATGGGGGGTCCGGGGCAAAAATAGTAATCGAGAGTTTTCTCATGTGAATACAGTTGTTAATTATTGTCACAGTTATCGTAACATTGCTGCTTAATTTGATAGGGAGCTTTTAATTTGAGTGTGAAGTCCAGAAGACAGACGTGCTGGAGTGCCTTTAACACTGGAGGTATCATACTTGTTACGTGCTGTGCTTACCTGCTGTGACCTGCTCTCATGCGACGTATGCTGAGTGGGTGCAGGGATGCTGCATGGGACTGTTATGGGGTAATTAAATCTTTTCTGCATTATGATGCTGACCAGAATTGGACACTTTGGTGTAGCATGTGTATCTGAAATCGGGTGAAATTAAGAATCGTCAATTGTGTGTGCTGAGTGCAGTAGTTTGGGTCCATTGTAAAACCAGTGTCCCTGGGCACGACAGGACTCACATTGTCATCTGTCAGTGTGATGTGTCTTGATATTTTTCAGTCTCAGTTTGTCATTTGTGATTTTCCTTCATCACATGAATTTCCTTAGTCCTCATAAACAAATGGTGGATATTGTCATGAAACCTGCTATTTTACTCTTTGCTTATATACACTCACGAGCTTTAACCAGGGCTTTTTTGTGGTGTTAAAGTAGAAGTTTTGTTTTTGTAGGCACAAAAAGAACTTGTTAACTCTCTGCCATTGGTCAGATTTGTATGTTTTGTGTCGGCTACCAAACAGCATTTTTAAGACTGATATGCTGATAATTTTGATTATAGTCTATTTCCCCTCTGTGTAGTAATTAAACAGAATTTCAGGTTGACTGACTGTAAATAACAATCACTGTACACCTTTACTCCTGTCTATAGTTAATAATATCACCATTGTCAGGAATATTTAATTTATTTGCAGCATCAGCTGCATAGGATGTTTCCGTACATAAATTCATGAAGCTAAACATTTTCTCCTTATCAAACAGGAAGACAGACTGTAAGGTCAATATTGTAGTAAGGCCATCAGTGTGGGCCTTAAAAGTATGGTGAGTTTATCATTATCAAATCATTAAAAACATTTAAAGATCGGTATTAGATTTAATATTAAATAGGGGCATTGAATTAAAGCTTATTGTTCATTAAAATATTTAGTAGTTAACTGATTTATATATGTTTTCATACCCTGTCTTGCAGTCATTTATGTAGTCACATTCTGTAGACAATGGACATGTGTCAAGTATGCCCTTCAACTTCTAACATCACTGTACCATACAACAGTATGCAGAGTGGGGGAAAAAGCACCGATATAACTTTTCTTTTGGAGATTATGTGATGCTCTTTGTACTACTTGGAGGTGTCGTGCTCTTATAATGTTTTTGACACATGCATGTTGTGCATGAACTGTGACTACCTAAATTACTATACATGGATAGCATGTGAACACATGGACAACTGCTACGGAAATGTTAGGGATCAATAGCCCTTAAATTTTAATATCTATATTTTTATTTGGATTTTGGTATTGACCATGGATCACTGTTTTTATAAGCTTAGCAACTGACCAACTTAATCCACAAATTCTTGTTTCATAATAAGTTTATTATATTCCTCTACATGTTTCGAACACTGTTTTGCTCGAAACATGTAGAGGAATATAATAAACTTATTACAAAACAAGAATTTTTGCATTAAGTTGGTCAATTGCTAAGATTATACTGAGATGCATGGTCAGCAAAACATAAAAGAACACTTTTTATGTTTAGATAATGAGAAAATAACTGATCATTAAGTTCTCTATTGCTTGTGATATTTAAGGCCTATGCTGTGGTGTAGTTGAAGATCTTTCATATTGTTTGTTTTATACCAGTACTGATATTACATATCTCTTATTGTTTGGTAAGGAGGAAAGGAACCGCATTAAGGTGGTTAGTTTCATGAATTTATTTGTGTAAAATCCATAAGCAGTTGACACTCTTATAAATCATATCTCCCTGAAGATGGACATGTGCCTGATGCAGGAGGAAGTTTATAATTATAAATACTAGATAAGAGTTATGTGTACTTTATAATTATTTATGTTAAGTCATTTAGTTAAGTATGTGGTGAGATGAACCGGCCAAAGATTCCAGTAACTTCTCTCTCTCTCTCTCTGTCTCTCTTTGTAGAAAAAAATGGCCTGTTTATAACATCTGATGCTTTAATCCATTGAGTGGAGTGTGGAATGTGTCACTGTAGGCTTAAGTCTTGACACTAGTCCTGATGGTGCATCTTAATTGAAGCAAATGTGGTTTGTGTTTCAATAGGAGCTGGAGGTACTATTTAAAACGGCTATATTGTGTTCAAATAAAGTGTGAGTTTCCATGAAATATTTACACCATTACAGTATTATACTTGAATCCTGAGAAATTTTTGCTGATATAAGTTAAAGACTTTATGTTTTTTAAAAATTTTAGAAAATAATTTGTAAAACAATGCAAAGAAAGTTGTCCCAGCTCTTCAAATAGTTTGCTGCTTTCCGAAGAATGATCAGATGAAGTTGCTTGCATTGTGTTAATTACTTACAGTTACTTACTCAGTGATGCTGTGTGATATCAGGTTGTTGTTTTTGCTCCCTGTGCAACTAACCAACTGCATCTGTAGTCTCTGTCACTGCTGTACCTACCAAGCAGTTGCACTCCCTTAATGTTTTGCATCAGAGTGCACATAAATGGCATATGCAAAGTTGCACTACATACTTCTTGCTTATGATGCTGTGTATATTGATGCAACTGGTGTATTTGTTGGCACATACTACATTACTGCTGTGAGAATTTCATTTCATCCAAATTGCATGTTTTTGTCTAATAACTGTATTAGATGCATTCCAGTTATGGATAGAGGTAGGTGTAATGTAGTGACACTTGACATTTACTCTTTCATTCTGGAATGTGAACTGTCACATAAATCATATATCTCTGTTCTGGTATGCCTTATCTGTGAAGGGAAAGTTTGTTATACCACAGTATATGTAACCCACTCCATGGAGAAGGATCTAATAGTCACTTAGCAACTCAGTTAGATGGTTAAAACACAACATATAACTTAGTCCATGGAGCAGAGTGCTTCTTATGCATCTAACAGTTACCCAGCAAGTCAAAATGTTTTGCCTTTTTGGGACCAAAGGTTCCTTACTGTGATCACAAAACCCTGCAACTATAGCATATTTTACTGCTAATAAAACAGTATTATGATTTCTCTAGAGACCATTCCCTCTTTGACATCCTACTGAAGTTTACACATTTACATGAAGTGGTAATAAAGTTGCACTGGCATAGGGTTAAATTACTCATTCAATTACACAAATACTTTGATGGTATGTACATATCTGTTTACAGGCTATAAGGGGATTTATGAGTAGTACATTATTAATTGATTATTCTGTGCAGCTCTTGAAAATGAATCACAGCCAGAATTATTAGGTTTATTATTTTGTACCCAATATTCCTGTAAATAACTGTTACTTTGAAACTGCAAAGTTTAAATTTAGAAACATCGCTCACCTTCTGGAATTTGTTCATCGTCCAGTGTTTAAAAATGCAAACATTTGACACAGTGCTTTGGAAACTGGATATGTTTCTCTTTTTGGGTAGAAAGTTCAGGTGGCACCTACTCAGTTGTGCTCATTAGATGAGCGAATGCCAAAGACTGGAGTAGTTCGGTCTAACAGGCTAAACTGGTTCACCCCACTTTTTTTCACTGTAGAACAGAATCAGATTCATTTTATTAAATATGTTAATTGTTGTTTTGAAATTTTTATTCTTGAAACACCCAACAGTGGATAAAGCCCTGAGCTAAATAGTTCTGAATTATATTTACAGCTCACATGCATTAAGTTATAAGTCCAGACCTCAGTAAGTCTTTATGATGTGGTGCTGAGTCACTGGCACAACTCAGTGCTTCAGATGTCCTGTAACTGAAATTGAACTGCGCAGTGTTCGTACCTTTTGAAAATTCAAAATATGTTGCATAGCTAAAATAATGTAATGTAATGTAGACATAAATCTGTGTGGTATGTATGGCTGATGTGGAGGCAAAGCAATGTTTCAGACACGTATATCTAACAGTTGTATAACCACAATGACCCTATTTTTTTTATGTTGTGGAAAAAGTATTGTGTTTATTTTACAAGGAAGTATGAGAGCAGCTGTTACATATTTTAACAGAAAGAACACATGGTGCGTAGCTCATTAGGATTGTAACTGGGCATATAAAAACCTGTTATGCCAGGGATCACACACTGCTCTCTGCTGTATACACTTACATAACAGACACATATGTAAGTTTGCACACATGTGCATGTGTGCAGACTGTCTGTGATTCTTTATGAGGGCCAGAACACATACTAGAGTTAAGGTCACAGCCACTATTTAATTTCACTGTTTGAGTAATTAGTGTAATAAGAGAAGAGGACAGATGAACTAATTGCAGATTCTGGATCTGTTTGCTGTCAGTAAATGACACTTGAATATACTGTAAATGATTAAAATACCAAACATTTAAGTGTAGTGAGGTTTGTAAAGTTTGGGAATATGTTAGTCTCTTATTTTTTAAGATAGCCATGTGTAGTTTGGAATTCTCATGATGGTGAATCTAAAGATTGCTAATGGTCTGGCATGTGGCCCTTTGTAGTCTGGTGCAAAGGTACCAAAATTGTGGGATACATGCAGCCCTCACCTTCAGAACAGAATAAGCTAGCAGCCATGAATTTCTCTGAAATGTTGGTACCTTGCTGCCAGACTATAAGATGTTACATACAAGAAAATGGAAATCTTCATAATAGTAGCTCACTCTGCAGAGGCAGTGGGTTGGATGAGTGACTGAGATATCTGCATTAACTTTCTGACGTCTCAAGTGGAGACAATTGACGGGAGTGATAAGCTCATTAACATTTGGAAGCTTTGAAAACTGTAAATGAATAAACATACAATTAATGTATGTGTAGTAGGAGTGCATCCTCAGTTCCTGGTATGAAGCATGCCACCAGTTTCATTCAGTTGTAAATTTTGTTATTTAGCAGCTTCAGCTTCCACAGTTGTCTTTTTCCCTGCTGCCATGTGCAGCAGTCCTGTATGCATTTGGTGCAAGAGTTTTGTAAGTTTACAAAGCAGAGGAATTGCAGGGGAGGATCTTCAGCTTATGAAATTTAAAAGCATGGTTTACATTGTTACTGCTTCTTACCGCCATACTGTTTGTTGTGATAGCCTTCAATATCAGCAGTTGGACACTATATGGTATTAAAGTGGACTCACCTGTATTTCGTATGTATGATTGTTTCCCCTGTATGGGTAGATGAATTCTTTCTGCGTTATGTGTAAGCTGAAGGTTCCATATTCAGGAGAATCTGCTGGAACTAACATAACCGAAATGTTATTAATGCCTATTTCTTCCATACTCTTATCTTGTCTTTTGAGGTTAGGCACATGTATGTCCTATACTAGTCTTATGACAATGGCTTAGTTGCCAATTATTTTGTCTGCAAGAACAGGGCCGACTCTAACGTAACAGACACTGTATGCCGTACAAGATGTTGGGTGGATATCTTGTTACTATGAATAGACCCTGTGCGCGAATGAGGATATCCGCAGCAATGTTTTCACGGCGGATAAAAATTGGATGCAAGCGCGGATGCATATAAAACTGCGGATATGGGCTTAAAAACTAATATTAATTTGAGCCTTTTATTCTTCAACTTAAAGCTTTGTGTAATCACCCCCAAAAAGTCGGTGTTGACAGTTTATTTCATTACAGTTGTGTGCACGTGCTTGTGGTGCGTGTGTGCGTGCTTGCGCGCGCCCGCGTGTGTGGGTGGGTGTATGTGTGAATGAGCACTATTATAAGTAAAAATCTGGCTAATGCACTATATATTTTAACACCACTTCATTCACACTATACACTCCTGCATGTTTCAGTCCTCAAGGGGCCGTCTTCAGGGAGTACTGATGTATTTTGTAAGCACGATGTCAACATATATAGAGCATTAGTCGAATTTTTGCGTAAAATAGTATCATCAGTTCACGGATATTGACAAGATAATGAGTGAACAGTTTGCGTTCCAACATCCATGGCTTTCGGGCCGTATGAGAAGTCTAGCTCGGGCATTAGTTTCCCGAAACAGATAAGAAAGCTACAGATTAAATATTTCGTTTTGTTGTTGAAACGGTATTGTCGTGTTTATTCATAGATTCTAGTTACGGTAATTTCTCTTTTTATACAGTGCTTGGTGCCATGCTATCATTAATAAATGATAATTGGTAACTTTTTTTTAACATGCAAGGCAGATACAAATTTAACAGAAATTTTTAACCAAGATAAATTTATAAAATATATCATTTTGATAGCTTTGGATGAACCTTATACAAAACAAACTTTTACATTAATTTTAGTATATTATTAATTTGAGCTTATTATTTGTAATACGTATCCCGCATCTTGTGAAACGTACAAATCTATGTAGCAATAAAATTTGTGGATTAAATTTGCACCGGACTTATTCCACCATAAAAGAATTACCGTTGTTTTGACGTTTATAACAAATTATAATTATATCCGCGGGTGCGGATAAGGATCTTGTCGATGAGGATACTATTTTAGTCATCCGCACAGGGGTATAACTGACATGTTGCATCCTCAGGTTGTAGACAGACAAGATGACGTCTGGAGTTGGAGAGTAATTGAGAATAAGTTGAATAAGCATTCAACAGGGGATTATTTTCTAGCTTGGGGATTGGATACAGGACTAAAAATCCCTTACAATAGAAAAATTACTTGCCGAAAAGTATGTCAAATTGGCTGTGACATTTGGAACTGAGAAATTTTACATTTAATTTTATGAAAATTGTTGAATGTGAACAAAAGCTGGTGAAAGATTGCCTGACAAAATATGAATTTGCATAATGTTGATATAGCATGACATTATATTTGCTGTTTCAACTGCTGATGTTTTATAGCAACAGATAAGTTTGAAGTTGCTTGTAAATTGTGAATAGGGGAAGAAGATGGAAAGTGACAGTATGAAATGCTTAACAATGAAGAGACTGAGTAGAGTAATGGAGAAAACCTAGGGCAGGATAGTTGTTGCTCTGTTTGTGGTCATGTATGACCTCTGGTCAGCCTTGTTGCCATTGGCCGGTAACACTCATCATGTAAATCATTATGGCATGTAGTTATATATGATTTTTGTTTCTGGCTTTCATTGAGAAAAAGTTTCTGAAAACCAAAAAAGATTGCTTGTGTTCTAATATTGAAACTGAGCTGTGTACTGCTTGAAAGATCATTGCTTCTCCAGGGCGTTGATTTTTCTAGGCCATTAGAAGGTAGTCTATGGCAATTTAAATATAATTTCCAGCATTGTGTGGTGTCTGTTTAAAGGAAAATGTAGTGAAGTAATAATCATTAAAGCTTGTGTTTGAGATCTGAAATGTTCTGTAATTTTTGTGTCATTCTTGTGATGAAGTGAATTGTAATGGAATATCGATAACTTAGTTTACCCTGAAGTGTACTAAAAAAAGTGAAGGGTTTGGAGGGAGTAAATTCTACATTGCAATCTGGGTTGAAAGTATATAGTATGTGTAACCCTAGCTGCCTGCAGTCATCAGCTGAGGTGGCATATTCTGTAATGTGATAGTAAAGTGGATAGCAAATAAGGGAAGGAAGGAGTTGACAGGCTAACAAGCAAGAGTGACAGCGCACAAACTCTTAAGTTGCATGAGGGATGTGCATACATAGTACACTTACCAAAATCATGTCACTTGAGTTTACTGAAATACAGAGGCTTGGCAGGCAGCTTGTAAGCTTATAATCATGTAACCAAAGATATTCAAGAAATAACTATTTCTAAATATTAAAGTGATCGTTTGTCTAGGTTATATCTTTGCCATTTCATAATAGTTTTCACATGTGTAAGCTGACAGCTGCATGTTGGAAAAGGTACCAACTGAAGGACAAAAATGTGTCTGTTCACTGTTAGGTGGAAAAATAAAGGAATGAGAAGTGGATGTGACTGGGATAAAGGAAATGAAGAAGTGTTATGAATGAAATGAAGCCACTTTGAATTTCACTAGGCTTTTCAACAAGTAAAAGTGTTTTGTATGAATGCAAAACTCTGAGAAGGGAACAAATTGTTAATAAACTGTAAAGTACAGGAACACTTTTCTTTCACAGGTGAAGGTACAGGTGATCCAGTACACACCATGAAGCTGTGTATAGTTGTGGGGAGGTGTATGTTTGCTTTTTCTTAAACTTGCTGCTGGATGGAGGTGAGCGGTGAGCTTCACACCCCAGTCACCTTATCCCCCATGAAGAGTCCTTGGTGCAAGTTGAATAGGAGTCTTGGTGGGCCCCAGAGCTGGTCTTGGATGCTGTGGAGGAGAAGAATCTCTTGCCCTTATTGGAAATTGAACCAAATTTTTCTGTTTTCCATCCCCAAGCGTATGCACTATACTTACTACGCTCTGCTGACTGCCTTGTTTAATGGTGCTGAATATTATGTGTACACAAGAGGACAGTATACTCCAGAATATCTTAATAAGAGGATTTCACTCCATAAAAGTATAAAAAGAAGAAATTTAGATGAGTGGGAAGTGTTTGGCCTATTTTAAAAGAGTTTGTATCTTCATATGCTTAAAAAGTCATATAAAGAGACATCATATGAAAAAAATACAGTTTTGATCAATTATGTCCTGGAACAACATAGTACAGTTTAAAGTATATGATTTAAGGCTGTGGTAGAGTTTAGAATTGTCTACCCGATATAAAATTAAATGGAATTATCCTTTTGTTTCATGAATTCTATCCTTTGTTCATTCAAGTACAGTTTTGTCTAATGTAATTTGTATAAATTATGTGAGAGAGATAAAGTTGACACATTCAGTTTGGGCAAAGCTGTGTGCTATGTGACCTTTGTGTCATATTTAGATTTAACACTCTTGTTGTGTGATGTGGAGTGTTCAGAACTGATTACTGCCCCATACTTCCTTTTTCAAAGTCTGTCCCATTGTGTACAAGTGTATCTCCACACAGATTACAGTTATTGTGTACCAGTGTCATCTTACTGTTCTTCATTCTGTACTGCCTCACCTCAGCAGCTTATTCGCAATAGTGAAGTTTTTGAAGAAAGAGAAGAATAATAAGAAAATGGATGGTTGGGCATTACTGAGTAGATGCTTTGTCTACTTGTTCATGACTGAACACATGTCTGTGAGTGTGACTGTTACACATTTTGACTTACTAGCAGATCACTTTAGTTTCCCATTGGTATGCAAGTGGAATATAATTGAGGAGTATCACTTAGTCTGTTTCACATATTAATAAACATTGCTCAATTTCTTCAGAGGAACAAGGATACATAAATTACTGATTTGTATTTATTCATTATTCGTGTAATAGTGCTGTATGTGTGACAAGTGTGTTTTAGCACTTAATGTATTGGAAAGCATGGGGAGAAAGAAGAAGAGGTATTTATGTAGTATTTGTCTAGGGAAGAGGTGGGCAGTTATTTTTATCCCATTGACAGATGAGGCTCTTTGGAAGTGGCTGTGGGCTGGGTCACCTGACAAAAAAATTCCTTTCTTCGGTACTTGTTAACCAACTATAAATTGCCCACATGTGACTGACTGTAGATATACTTGGTAAATTGTCCACATGTGACTAACTGTAGATACACTTGGATACATAAATGTCATTGATCTCACACACACACACACACACACACACACATATATATATATATATATATATATATATATATATATATATATATATCACCTTGTGAACATCACTGACTTCTTCTTCCAGTTTCCAATATCTCATCTTCTGTATCCATCTACCTCTTGACCTCATTAGTGGCAGTAAACACTTGAGCACTTGTTTTGGCCATTGCTGTCTACTGTTCTGTGGATATGCCTGTACTATTTCGATATCATCCAAAATAGAATTCTGTAAAACCATTTTTCCATATTTTTTGTGATTATGTTAATAAAACTAATTTGGTCACAGTAGGCACAATTCTGACTGATATATTTTCAGTTTTTTAAAACTGAAAATACACTTTTTGGTAACATTAATGTGTATGTAGGTGGGAGTTGGCCTAATCTTAAGCAGTGAACTGGCTACCTTGTATTTTCTGGTGTATGAAAACACTGTAATTATTTCAGAACAGTACCATTCTGTAGGTGATGACTTTGTCCCTTCCTTCCTTTCTGAGTTTTATACAAATACACACTTCAGGAACATAATTTTAAATTAAAATGATTATCTATGACATTTTATTGTTAAGTGTGTTAATAAAATATGTTGGATGTCTTTGTCAAAGTATGTTTTTGTAGTGATAAGGAAGGACTTAATTCATACAGTGTATTTTATGTTCAGAAGATACAGAGCATGGTGAATATATCACACAGTATATGAAAGCTATTCATATTTCCCACCCTGATTTTTTAACAAATAATTTATGTTCTCTTGCACATGCTGTATGAAGGTGGTGTTACAGATTCAAGAGTTCACCTTTTTCTTTCCTTCTAGAATGGACTGAAAAAATATACAAATTATTTACTTGCACTTCCTTCTCTGAGTATGTAGTTAAGAGATGTGAAGTAGAAGGAATTTTACCATGAAGTACAGCTGTTTTAAAACCTATGGAATTTGTGGTTTTCAGTGCCATTGCAGTTTGTGGCTGTGATATGTGTAAAGAATTTCATGTATTAATCCTCTTTGAAAGTGCTGAAAAGAGGTGTGGTGGCCAAACATGATAACGGGTGGTTGTGAAATATATATCTAAAACTACTAACACCATTAGCTTGATCAAAGTTTTTTTTTTATTCACCAACTGATGCACAAGTGAATTGTCTTAAAAACAATTTTAAAATTAACATTAAAACAGCTCCGACATGTTTTGGTGCAGTCACACTATCATCAGGGAGCACATTAATGTACTTCATGATGACGGTGTGGCTGCACTGAAACATGTCGGAGCTGTTTTAATGTTAATTTTAATGCAAATTTTAAAATTGTTTTTAAGATAATTCACTTGTGCATCAGTCTGTGAATAAAAAAAAACTGATAATATCAAGATGCAAGGTATGTATGTGAATAAAGAAAACATAGTACTGAGACTCTGCAGAGGCTGTAACTCCTTTGAGAACGAGGGGTCTGATGGTGAAAAGGCCAGAATCTCTGGACTTGCAATTATGCCATTATCTTGCCTATTTGTACGGAGTGTTGTAATGTAGTGGTTAATATTTGTGCTTCATATTTAGGATATCACAGATTCAAATCTTCACCATAGACTTCTGTGTTTCTGCGTCCACACCAATTTATCATTCCTAATTACATTGTATGATGTTACATAACTTGCATATGATTTAGTGTCATTAGAGAAATGAAGAAATGAACAAACTGCACAGTTCCTTGAGGTGAACAGTAATTGCAGCTTTTTTTTTGTGCCATACACCTGCAGTAACAGCTTTGGTGTGTTTACATTTTAATAAGGTGTGAGTATGCTTGCAGGAAAAATAGATGGTGCTTTCGACCCTTCTCTCTGTATAGGCATTTGTAGGTATATAATGACAGTTGAATGCACAGTAGATGAACTCCTGCTGTTAGTTTATTAGATATATTTTATTTTTTTGGGGGGGGGGGGGAACCCCGAGGGGGGGAAAATGAAAAGACAAAGAAGGGTTGGAAACGAAAAGACATGG
>Ga0123352_10010397_pt1 | contig 14605 bp, 7 predicted proteins | sample TergutLab28metaG_FD_89700 | JGI IMG/M metagenome (GOLD analysis project Ga0123352, IMG submission 89700) | Labiotermes labralis P1 segment gut microbial communities from Petit-Saut dam, French Guiana - Lab288 P1 | ecosystem: Host-associated > Arthropoda: Insects > Digestive system > Gut ... | reverse complement strand
TGATAATGCATACAATGAACATAAACTTGAACATTTTCATGTAAGCACAACACACAATTTTCGAGAAGAATTTGAAAATATTCGTGCACGCGCTTGTGTGTGTGTGTGTGTGTGTGAGAGAGAGAGAGAGAGAGAGAGAGTATAGAAGCTACAAAATAGTGATAAACTGATTTTGAGCATACAATACAATGAAATTTGGGCTGGACAATACACATTGATATTTTAAAAAAATGCATGTGTCCATTTTTGACAAGACTGAGGGATAAACAGATAAATGTAAAAAGCAGAAAGTGTCTAACTTTACAGTGCCAGGACTAACCAACATCTGACTCAACAGTTATGTCCAGTAAACAGTCTGCATCAAGCATGTTTTTCCAAAGTTGTCAGGTGTGTTTTTGAAAATAAACTCCTCATATGTAGATAATAATAGACAGTAGGCAATACACAGTTCATGACACAAAAAACATATTTAACTTAAACTGTTAAGAAACTTTTATTACAACATCTTTTATAAATGTGCATTCACCAAACACTATCAAAACCATGCAAAGCCAGAAACACAGAAACAAAGTAAGCGTTAATTCCATCTATTAGAATGCTGCCATCTGTTGGTAGAAACCCAGCTAGCAGGGCAACAAAATGTGAATTTATTTAACTCACACAATTCATTCACACACCATAAACCAAGCACATTATACTAATCTGTTAAAATACCAACTGTCTATCATATCAAAGGCTTCCTAAATATTACTACAATTTAACAGTCCAATGAAGAGAACTTACTCAATAAAATACTGTCAATAACACCAAAGGCTTCCAACTTGTTATCACTACTATTTAATATTTTAATGAAACTTTATTACTCAAACAACATCGTAAAATAGAATTTGAAACCACACATATGAAACATTTCATTCATTACAGACGGATGGTATATGATGATGCCTTATATCAACCAAGCTCTATCATAACCATGAAAACAACTGGCTATGATGTCACTCAGAAACAAAGCTCCATCATAACCACAAAAACCAGTAAATGTGAAAATGAGCAGCTGTGATGGCAACAGTGTTACTTTCTCATGAAGCAAGGTAAGGTAGATTGGCTTGGCTAAACTCCTGCATCAAGCTGCATAACTGTGATTCCTATAATGTTTAAAACATAACTTTGTAGCTATGTGTAGTTCACACCATCATCTAAAATGCAAATCTGTCACGATGTGTCCCAGCACCCAGTTCCCATGCAGCTCTATGTCTTTACATATTACAGGTACTGTAAAGCACACTTGTTAACCTTCAAGTACCCCATGTTATTCGCATAAGTAGAATCTGGGAAGAGAAACAGGAAGCTCAATGGATGCCTCAAAGGTTAGGCACTGAAGATATCATGATACAAACATGGTGCACTTCAAAGAACACACTAAGATAAACTATGTGATTTTAAGTGCTCATAACTGTGCTGATGAAGATTCAAGACCTTTGGGATGTCACACCGTGTAAAATGGTAAGCAGTTACCACTGTTTTAGAGGAGTGTAGGGCCACCATCTTCAAACAGGCAATCCTAGAACAGTGCACTGTTTGGCCATGAAGAGGGAGGCATTATGTCCCTCCCAAACCCAAAACTATGTACAGTCTATATAGCACTAACATCACAGAAAACCTGAATTTTCAGTATGGTACGCTCATTCTTTAAATGACTAATGTGATATTTACTATTTATACAAAATAACATCACGATGTAGCAACTGTTTCTGAATTTTATATACCTTACTGTGAAACAAATCACAATTGTGACCAGCATAAAAGTGAAGGCAAATCTCAAGGTTTAAGCTTTAATTTTAATGTGTTACAGCCCTATTACAATTCAAACACTACCTCCCAGTAGCGTTTCTAGCTACAGTTGCCCTGGCCATGTGTATGTCACTATTAGGTGTCTTAGGTTTCAGTGTCGAGTTTTCACACTTGGTATTTCAGACACCAAATTAAATTCTGGTCTAATATTAAGATCAAAATCCTTTTGAGTCTTATTAAAGAAGGATTACAAAGAGATCTGGTAATGCCAGTTTTTTTCCCAACCTCACAAAAAGTGTTCCACCACAAGCAAAAGTTTAAAAAGCGCTAACCACTGACATGATGCATTTCAGGGTTCCAGAGAAACAGATGCTGTTGATGTAAGCATCACCCACACAACTACTAACATGTATTTATAATATTCACCATGTTAAATTACAACAATTTATCAATTCTTATTACTAGATAACAATATTTCACATGTCCATCTTCTTACAGAGCACCCGATTAATAATGCCCCCAGGCCTAGGAAAAATACAAGCTCACTTAGCCAGGCAAGGCAGAAGATATTTCGCTATTCTTGATCAGCAATGGAGTATGAGACGCAAACCCTGTCAGGTGTTGTGTCCCATACACAACAGGTGTGTGTGTGTGTGTGTGCGTGCGTGCTGCACGTGTGTGCGTGTGTGTGTGTGAGAGAGAGAGAGAGATAAATGTTTTTTGATGAATGAAGACTGTTCATCTAGAATACTTTTATACAAAGTATATGTAACAGAAAAAAATTCACCAAAAGTTCTGCAAAAATACAGCACATCAACAGCGCCACATAAAAGAATAACAACAAGAAAAAATCTTGGAACAATGAGTTCCATGCCACACAAAAAGGACGCACAAGAGTGGTATGTTTTAACTGAAGAGAAACTGGATGGTACTGGCATTCAGCAGTAAAAAGTGCCAGAAAATCCTTGCATCAGTTGGCTATTAAAAGTGGCATGCCAAAATCCCCAGCTTACAGGAGAAAATAACTTCTAGAACTGTATCCGTATAAAATTATAACCTTACAATAACTCTTTCCTCTAGACTGGAGAGCAAGAATCTGGTATTGCAGGCAATTTCAAGAATTGGTATTTAATAGATTTCTTGATCCACAACTCATGTTCTTCTTGGATGAGGCACGGTTTATATTAAGTGCAGATGTAAAAAGCAAGGAATAACATGTACTGGTGTTCAGATAATCTCCATGCACTTCATGCAATTCCTCTGCATGATCTTCAAGTCAGAGTCTGATGGCTGTAACTGCAAGCAAACTATATCAAAGAATTCTCAGTGACCACAGAAGTTTCTGGACTATAATGTAATGTTGAAAAATTACCAGGCTCTTAACAGTTCCTGCTTCAAGCATTTAACTTTGGCTGATTCATCAATAGACTACATTCGTTAGATACCACCATAGTATATAAACAGGAAAATACATATGTACTGAAACAATGAGAGCCTGCATTAGGCAACAGAAGAGCTTTATGTTTCAAAAGTGACACTGTGGGACAACCAATGGCAGAGAGGTGTAAGTGGGGCAACATATTAAGCTATTATTGTACTAAGACACGCACAACCCATGTTTCAAGACTCCTAACCATAATATACGTTATAAAACTTTAAAACACTGATGCATCTCATACAAAAGACACCAATATCATTAAACATTCTCATCACGAATAGCACACCAAGACATATTCAAAAAAGGACCTTTAAATTTAAAAAACAGAGTATAAGAATACTCTAAATATATTATGAGTTGCAGAATGTTGCTAGTGAACCCATTATCGGTATTCATTAGCTTATACCATTACTTTCCCAGTTTTTGCAGTTTAATGCAAGGTCACACCCCTGTAATGGCTATATAAATAACATTCTGAAGATGCATGAAAGAAAAATCTACAGCAACGGAAATAAATCTGCATTTTTACCTTGTAAGGATACTTCATTTCATGCACAAAACCTGTTAAATACTGAGCAAAAAAGAAAATAACACAACCTCACAAACTGTTATGTTTCATAATTCAAACAAACTGAATTACAAGAATAAGAGTCTGCAATTTCATGTCAAGGAACTGTACTGAAGTGAATATGAGGCCCTGGAATTCTAGGATCAGAATAAGGGATATTAATGAATCTGTGCATGCGTGTGTGTGTGTGTGTGTGTGTGCGCACGCACGTGTGCATGTGTGTGTGTGTGTGTGCATGCGTGTGTGCACACACACGCGTGCGTGTGCATGCGCTCGCATGCACATATGCCCTCAACATGCATGGAAAAGACTTTGTCATCAGATTATTCATGCTGGTCTGAATGTCAATGGTGATATTTTAACATGTGATCACAATCTTTACATCAAAATTCCGTTTCATGTGATAACTGTTATTCATTTTCCTATGTTTTAGGATCATAATATTTTTGCAGTGTTGAAGTTCTCTTTTAAGTCTGGTACTCAGTGACGCTGTCACTTGCTAAGATAATGTAGCACCTGTGATCTATGAATGAATGAGTATTGATCACTGGCAGAATGATATAGATTGGGTAAAACCAAAGTACTCACAGAAAAACCTGTACCAGTGCCACTTTTTCCGCTGCAGATCTTACACGGACTGTCCTGGGACTGAACCCAGACTTACGTGTTCCAAGGCTGGTGACTTACCACCCAAGATGCAGCACAACCTCATTGTTGAAATAATCTGAAGAACCAATTTAAGACAGTGACAACTATTTTATCATCCACTCTATTGTCAACCACATGCAAGTACAGTAAGATAAAAATCTGGTCAGTACTTACGGCAGCAGTAACCCCACCAGCAATCGCTAAGTTCCGTTTATGTTTATTGGCATGTTCATAGCGGGCATACAGCTTTCTACCCACCCACACTGGAATACCTGAAATTTAAAAAATCAAAGCTGTTGAAGGAAAAAACACTAGGAAGGTCATCTGATCAGAAGATAAAGCCTTACATGTAAAGAAATTCAAAAGTAAGTTTTGATTCACAATAGGGTTCTGAATGGCTACAGAACAGACGCTATCATCTTACTCAAATCAAATCTGAACTTTGTGAATCTGCTCTTACAGTGCAGTCTGAATTTAAAACATATATGTATTAAATAAGGAAATAAATGCACTAGGAGAGACAAAAAATGGAGAATGATACAGTAGGTTTAACAGTAATCATGGGAATGAATGGCTGTAGGTATTACACTCAAGCAGTGTGGAAGAAAGTTAGCTCATGGTGTAAGTAAATACAGATGTAAGTGCCAGACTTGTAGCACCTGGGCAAGGAAGAAGATATGGCAGCAGCCAAAAGTTGGAATGAAAGAGACAAACAAGAAGTGAGTGACAAACAGTATAACAAATGTGACAATCCCTGTCCATTGTGGATGAGCCTACAGAAAATATTAACCAAGTGGTATCTGCCTGTTCCTCTGAAACATGGTGTTATGTTGTTGTGTGACAGTGCCCAACATTTTGGAACAATGTTGTAATCCCATCTTCAAGGGTTCAAACATCCAAGAAGGAAGTGACTGCTTGGCCTTGAAAATGAAGGCACTACAATCCTTCAGGATGTCAGGAACTATGCACCCAACAAGACAGCATCATTTTTCCAATAGCAAATGATCAATAATATTCAAGGACTTCACTGATGTAGTGTTTCTTTCCAGAAAACATAACATAAAAAAGATAAAAATTAAGAAGCATTTCTATCTGACTGCCTCTCATACAATATGCCTACCAATGATCATAGCTGGTACCGCAATGCCTGCAACTAGGCCAATTCCAACAGGAGCACCAACCAATGTTCCAAGTTGCCAGAGGATCTTCTTTTTTCGTGACCATGGTTTCTTGCCCCAAAATGTGCAACCAGACGGACTGCAAGAAGAAAAGTGAACATTTGAAAGGCGTGTAATGGTACCTGTGGCGCAGTTGGTTGAGGCACTGTCCTACAAGGTGGATGGTCATGGGTTCAATTCCTGGCGATGTTAATGACCTACACCATCTGGGCGCATTATGGCCCTGAGATTGACACAGTCCTTAACAAAAATCAGTGCTAGAAATATTTCCTGGGGGGAGGAGGCAGCAGCCAGTGCACAGGACTGACACCCTTACCACCTTCATGTGCCGATTGTCTCGATATCTGGAAACCTCAACCTCCTGGAACACTCTAGGCCTAGAACAGGCCTGTACAAGGACTGCTTTACTCTTTTACATATTTTTAATATGGCAACTTCAATAAATATCAATAACAAAGGCCATTTCTATAAGTAATGGTTTTCTGGTCAATTCAATTCCCCCCACCCTCCAATATATATAGACACAAGTGCAGGCATTGGGCAAGTCTTTACAAATTACGTGGCCCTGCTGTGGGTTGAAGCTGGCCAGTCCTACCTAAAACTACCAAACTACACAGCAGAACATCCCAGAAGAATGTAATCTTAATATTAATGTTACTCTGTCAACTCTGCCTTCCACAGACTTTGCTGTTAAAATTCTCTATGCCTTTCTCACATCTCAAAATTAAGCTCTGTATTCTGTGCATCATAATGTCCTTGTTGTAACCAAATAAGAGCATGCAAAAACAAAAAAATTGCATAAATGAAGAAAGCTCACTCGGAAAGCCTAGATATATTTAAACAAATTGACAAATGCAACAAATGAAGATAGGTACTAGAAAGAGAACACAGATTTCAAAATCAAAAAGGACAGACTCCATAGGATAAAGCTATGTAAAAGTTCATACACTTGTAATAAGGTCAAGGCAAATTTAACCCTGGGCTTAATTCCTTAACCTGCACCCTTCCTATCCTTGCTGATGCATTTTTCTAGCAATAAGAATCCTTGTCCCCACCCCCCACAAGAATCCTTGCCCCCGCTCCAGAAATTATATTGACTTTAAATTTGCTTGACAAATAGAATAAATAGAAGGTTATTTTTTGATCAAGGAATAACAACACAACAGAACAAGGCTGCCATCTGGTGACAACTGGACAAAATATTAGCATAATTTAAGCACAAACTGAAAAAGTCTCAGAGATGTGGCACAGTTGTCTGGAAAAAGCCATGTTGCAAAACAAAAACTTCATGAGAAGAGGCAAACCCCTTCAGTGCCACATTACAACCTGAAAGTACCTCCCAAAACTGCCAAGTACTTTTTCCTTCTATTAACCCAGACTGAGTTTATAAATATTAGAGCTCTCCCTCAGAAAACCTAAGAAATGGGCAGCTCCAAATTCCTATTGTCAAGAAGGACATATCATCAAAAAGACACCACACCAATTTCATCAGCTCCAAATTCCTATTGCCAAGAGGGACATATCATCAAAAAGACACCACACCAATTTCATCAGCTCCAAATTCCCATTGCCAAGAGGGACATATCATCAAAAAACACCGGACCAATTTCATCAGCTCCAACAAATTTCACGTATACATGGCAAGATGATGAAAAGTAGAGAGCAACAGTTGTTTACTGTATGAATCATACACAACTTATGACTACACCATAAGCAAAATGAATAGATGTTTGTATTAAATTTAGTGGTACTTTTACCAATCACTTGGCTTTAAAGAGTTAAAAAATGTAGATCCCAAAAACTGTTAAGCCAGACTGACTCAGTACCAACCAACTAGTAAATATATTCACATGGTAACAGCTTTACAGCTGTAGAATAATAATATAGAAGGAAAGATGTGACATACAGGGATGCATCTGACAGAACTGAAGTTCAGTTACAAGCATCACATGAGGATTTAAAAAACTGGTTTGCTACTGATTTAAGGAAATGAAATCACCAATGTCATAGCCAATCCTATGTTTCTTGTAGATTACCTTAGATAATGGAGATCACTAATTTCTTTCATACATAACCAACAGAACTCTGCTCCACACACAGCACAGGTCATGTGATTGCAGGAACCATCGTCCATCTTCACTATTAGTACTTGGCAGCGTGGACATGGTTTAATGTCATCACCTGTAAGAAAACTTTGCAACTCAGGAAAGATCACAAAATGGTACAAGTCAAATAGATATAGTGAATATGTCCACTCTTATAGTTTTCCCTCATTCACTAATATCCCACATTTGATGAACACACATTCTGGTACCAGGTAAAGTTATATGTAAACAATATGATAATGTCATCAACTGCAACAGGGTATGAGACATTTCAGGCTTGTTCCATACTAGTGAATATTTGCCTCTCCCCCTTTTCCTTAGTTGATTACTCTTTCTTCTGACAGTCTGAATGTATTTCATACTCTAACTTGAAAATGTATGAACTGCTTGTTCTTAATAAATATTCTCTACACTTACATGTACAATCCACAATAATTTAAGTTGCATACAACTAGTTTTGGTCTATTATCCCCATTTGTTTGTTTGTCAGGTTAATGTACATCCTGTGCCTAACCTCAAAAATTCCATCTCTGCTACTTCATATCTTCCTTCATGCTCTTTTAGTAATAAACAATGTACTAATTTCCTGCATTCATACACTTAAAATTAGTGAGACATTTTTGACCTTCCACACTTTATGCATTTGGTGTAAATGTGATCAAAACAACAATCATTCATATTTTCTCTGTGACAAAATTGTTGCCACCCAGTCACAATCTTTGGTAATATCACATTCTGAACATGCACCAAAACCACACTGCTTGTGGTTTCATGGTTGATTTTTCACGAAAGTTGTTGCACAGTTTATTCATGTCATTTAATTATTTTAGAAACTCACTGAATATTACTGATTCTACAGTTTTACTACAAAAAATGAATTCACAGCACTCCTTCCATGATCATTTCATTCCTAACTAAAACACCTTCTTCTATATCTTAAATACAAACCATAAACAAAACTACTTAGAAGCAGCCACAAATATTTTGTACTACAAACATTTTTACAATTATTTTTACAGGTTTGTTTTAACCTTATCTATGCCAAATGTAACAAAAATCTAGTTCCACACAAGTACACATGCATGTGTGCAAGTGTGTGTGTGGCACATGCAAAGCCACATGCATACACTCAGATCAATACACTTACGATGCTGCGAATCCTGACTAAAGCTGACAGAAGACGAGCGCACATTTGGAGATCGCTGAGCCCTGGCTGCATCACAAGTCTGGTTTGGATGCCACTCTGCTTTGCAGTGATAGCAGAAATAAGCGTCACAACCTGGGCGTTCACACTTGATTTTTGGACAACTGGCACACCCAGCTGCTATCACAGCATAACTGTAAAACACAAGGCATTATACCACAAACATTAACTTTTTAAGCAGCAAGTTGCTCTCTAAGATATCTTCTTCTAACGTGCTTTAGCCCATTTTTGGGCCAAGGTCTCCCCATCGCTGGGGTTTTGAGACAACTGACAACTGTGTTTTTACAAGTTCGGGATGTCAGCCCCATGCCCAATCCTCAAACTTCATGGCCAAGCTATCTCTCTTTGTCTGGCGACTTGCTCCAAACTTGTACAGCATGGGTGGTCCTACCAGCAGCAAGGCTGCCACCAGCACATATTTCGAGTTCACTCATGCATGCAAGCTACCACACCCAGTCAAATATGCCGTCAACAAGATAAAGATACCAGCAGGGAAGCCTATTACAACATGGCATACAATTTTATCCTATCGTCAGGAAGGCTGTCTCTGTATGCCAATTTAATTTTCACACTTTTACAGTATGTCAGTCAACCTCATATATTTCTTTGGCTACCCACAATACTATCCAAATTTACCACATGAAAACAGAATATATCTTGGGCAATTACAAGGAGGTGCTGATAAGTTCTTAGCCTGACCTACTTCCCGATGTTGTAGGACGGAATCGATAGTGTCGTTGGAAAGAGGGATCTGTTCATATTCCGAATTGCAAGTCTTTTCTTGTTACAGAGGCTGAAAGGAAGCATGTCACACGATATGCGCAATTTCAACAACATGGAGACGTGAGCTGTCATCAAGTTTTTTTTCCTGCAAGGCAAGGCACCAAAGGAAATTCATGCCATTCTGACAGAAATATTAGGGGAACATTCACGAAGATTTGGAAGTGCAGAAGCTCTCCGCGAAGTGGGTCCCAAAAAGCCTCAACGTGGATCAATTACGTCAATGGTGCCAGTTGTCTGAGTAACTTTTGGAATGTTTTTCGGCGCGATCCTAATGATTTCCTGTCGCAATTGGTGACCATGGATGAAACCTGGTTATATCACAATAACCCAGAGACAAAGTAACAATCAATGGAGTGGTGGCATAGCGGCTCAACCTACCCCAAAAAATTCCGAGTGTAAAAATCCGCTGGTAAAGTTCTCACCTCGATTTTTTGGGATCAAGACGGCATCCTCCTCATTGATTATCTCCCAAAGGACCAAACTATCAGTGCAGAGTATTACTCATCTCTGCTGGTGCAATTGAAGGATATTTTGAAGGAAAACACCGCGGGAAGTTCACCAAGGGGGTCTTGTTCTTGCACAATAATGTCCTGGCTCACCAGGCACTTGCAACCCAGAAGGAACTGGCCTATCTGGACTTCCAATATCTTGATCACCCACCCTATTCTCCGGATCTGGCCCTGTCGGACTACCACCTGTTCCCTGGACTGAAAAAACAATTGAAAGGTTGCCATTTTTCATCCGACGTGGAGGTCACGGCTGCCGTGGAGACCTGGTTGGATGGACAACCTTCTGAATTTTTTTTTGAGTGACTTGCAAAAGTTAGAGCAACGGGCTAAGAAGTGCATTGAGCTTTGTGGGGAGTATGTTGAACACATCCCGAGGTTGGTTGCTGCAGCTTGTTTCCTTCCTGTTCGGGCTAAGGACTTATCAGCGCTCCCTCGTACAGGTACTTCTACACCAGTACTTAAAATAAGATTTCTTTCTACACTCTGTTTCCAAACAACCAGTATTAAAAAGAATATATGGCCCACATTTTAATTTTAACTATGTTCATTTAAATAAAAATGCAAACCAAACTTACAAAGTACAAAAAAATGCACAATGATCTTCCACTGTACACAATTTTCTATTTGTATAGCCTTTCCCCAGTACTTAAATGTATGTCATGGCTAACCTTAATGTTCCACCATATCATCACACCAATGCTTCATCATGATTTCAAACAAAATTTCTGTATGTGTTTAAAATCTTTCAGCACACCAAATTACACAGATACTAGGTTCATCAGTTACTGTCCTAAACCATGAACACAAAGAACAATGACATCAAGAGCCTCATTTTCTGGTATGATGGAGTGAGGGTGCATGAAATTTGCTTACAGGTAGTTTTAAGATTTCCAGTATTGTACATTTCACAGCTGAGAAGAAATGAACCTCCAGCAATTATAAAATGTTTTCTCTCCCCTTAATGCAAACTTCAAATCATTTTCAATTTTTTGGTGGTCAAAGTAACCATTTTCTAAAGCATACTTCATTACAGCTTCACCACTTCATCTCCTCCTTCTTAAAAGAAATACAATGATGGCAGCATGACTGACACCCACAAAGGATGAAAGAACAAGATAATGAAATCTAGGGAGCGCATCTTCATGAAACATACTTCAGATGGCACTAGAACATTGGACCTGAACAATGATAACATGTTTCTTAGAAGTTACTATTTATTCAGATCATAACATTCATATTTAGCAATGTTTAATCACAACTTACCGTTTACCAGGTAACACTACCTAGCACAGCAGTGTTATCTTCACTGATTACGTTCCGCTGCATTACACACAGCTCCACACAATACTTATCTTAAAACTGTGCATTCAAATACTGAGCCTCATACATGGGGACCATAGACTATCAGCTGCTTGGTCACTTAAATAAGGCATCCAGGCCACCCAGTGTGTTATTTAAATTTAAAAAAAGAGGTTAAATCCAGAATTCTTGCAAACCACTTCATCTCTTTTTGCTCAGCTTAAAAACATCACCAACTCCCCATTCTTGTAGGTAAGTATCTGAATGCAACACAGTGATAAAGAACTATACCTGCAGTCTGGGGCTGGGCACCAGCGCGTATCTGCATACACAGCCAAAACTCGACGCACCATGAAGTCTTCATACTTCTCATACTGAGCTTTATCATTCAAAATCATCCGAATATCTGAAAATAAATTAATACGTCAGAAAATGAACACAATCCAGGTTACAAAACCATTAAACATATTCCTATTGGGCTGAATAAAACAAGAAAGCACGTTCCAGTATCTCTGACATTCTGGCATTGCTATTTGCAAGTTTGCTTTGTTCTGTGATGCTTGGCCCTCAGCGTGAAAATAAATTTATCACAGGATTCGTCTTTACATCTAGCACAGAAATGATCGATAAGCATACTCACCATTTGGATGCATTGGCTCAGAACATTCTGGGCACGCAATGTTGACACGAGACTCTGATATCTCTATCCGAAGGTACTGCTGGAAACAATCATAGCAAGAGCGATGGCTACAAGTAGACAGTTCTGGGAAGTATTCCAAGGGTAGCTCTGCCAGACAGAGTGGGCATTCAGCAATACCCACTTCACCACTCTAAGAACAGGCAAGTGAAAGAAAAATCTTATAGTCTTACAACATACACTATATCCTCTAAGGTGAAAAATCTTGAAGTAATAGTTTTTCATTTAACAGTCTGATTTTGGCTGAAGGCTGTTAAAAACAGGAAAATGATTCATTCTTTGCCATCACCTTATTCAACACAAGACTAGAATAACTGAATGTGCAAAAATTTGTACAAAATGACAATAAAATTTAAATTACAACTTGATACAATGGTATAAAACCAGATTTCAAACACATTAAATAAATAAATAAATAAATAAATGTGTTAGACAAGTAAATAACCATTTCAATCAAGCACTTTAGTTACAAGGGACCAAACAGTAACACCCCTCCCCCATTTCTCCACTTATGAAAAATTTGTGGTTATAAGCAAAATGCACTTACAAGATTTGTATACCAACAGAAACACACAAAATCAATGTTGACACTTGCATAACTTTACAGGAAACTTCAACTTATCACTTTCAATAAACTAAATTACAAACTACCTAACTTTCAGTCTAGCCTAGCACTGGGTCATGGATTAGTCTCAAATTGACAGACTAAACAGTAATCCCTCCTCATTTTTGTTGCGCAAAATTTGCATCTTTTTTTTGCAAAACTGCATTTCCTCCAGTTTTTAACTGGAAATCAAACACAGAAACTGTATTCAGAAAATACACTACACATAAAAAGTAATATCGGAAATTCTCTAAATTACATACTAGATAACTACTCTTAAGTGAAATCCCTCAGTGCATTCAAAGACCCTATGTAAGTCAAATATGCTATAACTGTTCTTCTGAATTCTTAAATGATTTTTAATATTTCTGTTCTTTATGAATGAAATATTTGTTTCCTGACACACAAGGCTCAGCCTTACAAATCTGCCATCACAGAACTGATGGAAATTATGACCAGCCCCAAATGTTAGGACAGATTAAATACAAAACAAAAAAAATTTTACTACAAGAGGCACTATGAGGGTTAATTTCACATTACAGAAAGATGGTAATAATAGAAGCAGTAACCTTTCCAGCACTTGTTCCAAGACCAGGGATTTTGTTGGGAGCTTGCTGCAGGTCATCATGAAGTGGAGTTCCTCCAGCAGCAACATTGCTGAGACGTACAGCTTCCCCTTTTTCCACATCCCTAGATGGTCCACTTCCACGCACATCCCCTGTAATTCATAATTATCACTTCATAAATTCTAATAAATAAAGTAATTCAGCTTCTAATGTAAAGTCTAACTTTTTTTAAGAGAACATTCAAGCAGTAAAGGAGTACTGTCATCTGTGATGTGACACCAAGCTGTCAAGTAGTTATGACCTGACGCTTCAGACGAACCTGCTGCCTCCATATTAGGGTAGACTATCCTTGTGACGATGCAGGCAGCAGGATCTTCTAGACTATGTGTGCCACACTCCAGAAGACATGAATCTTCAACGGTCACCAGTCAAACAGTCTCAGATCTCACTCCAATAACCAAAAATTTTTAAATTGAATTTTTCAACAGAATGTACATCAAAATAAACACCCCAGGACCCATAAATATAAGTATACAAACCTGTATTTCTGGAATTCTTAGAGGTATTAGAAGAACCTCTAGTAATTCTCCTGGCTACCAGAGGACTTGAGTAGAGTAGACGACGCAATGAAAAACGTGCTAATCCTCGTTTTCGTTGATTAGCTGTTGAACATATTGAGTGGTTGTCTGCTTCGTGAGACTTGCGCATTCTGTTAATTTGAAGGAACGACTGTAGTATCTGCTATGAAGTCATTCCCCACTCCTATCTACTCCACACAACCTGTAGCAATAACAATGAAGAGCAATGTTCAATGCAGTGACTATCTTCCACTCTTCTGATAGCTATCAGGAACATAGGCAAACCCATTACAAACCCAAATCATTCTTATTCCATACAAAGAATTACTATCAACACCATTATCATCATTATCTCCATCCAAGTAATCTTCTTTGTATCCATTAATTATCAATGCCTCATTCAAGCTGCTAAGCTTGCTATCTTTTCCAACAGAAAAATTATGGATTTTCAGTTTTCTGCTAGTTTATATTAAAAAACCAATAAAAACTAAGTGCACTTTCTAATTAGTATTGTACCTTCACAAAACTACATCAGTGCCAGGATTTCTATATTGTTGTTTAGTGCTTACAGCATACAAATAAACACACACACACACACACACACACACACATATATATATATATATATATATATATA
>Ga0123352_10010396_pt1 | contig 14606 bp, 6 predicted proteins | sample TergutLab28metaG_FD_89700 | JGI IMG/M metagenome (GOLD analysis project Ga0123352, IMG submission 89700) | Labiotermes labralis P1 segment gut microbial communities from Petit-Saut dam, French Guiana - Lab288 P1 | ecosystem: Host-associated > Arthropoda: Insects > Digestive system > Gut ... | reverse complement strand
CTTTCTAATTAAGGTCGACCAATCACAGAATTTGAACCAACGACACCACTGTTCGAGCGGTACCAGGGAGCAGTCATTACAGAACACGCACTTTCTAATTAAGGTCGACCAATCACAGAATTTTGTCCGTTTCAATCCGTCTGTTTCGCGCCGGTAATGTCCATTACAGCCCTCAACTTATCAGCAAAGAGCTTTCTGTGTACTTAGAATCGGTGTGTTCAAGCTGGAATTACGAAATGGCTCAGAAGTGCGACCCACAGTTTCATAAATATAACCTAAACCTATCAGTCCCTCATTCAAAGCTTCCCTCTATGCGTCTTTAAATACTACTATAGGGAATATACATAAAAAGGTTAAAGGTTAAAAACCGAAACGTAAAATATCCTTTCCATTATTTTCATTACATAACACATGATAATAAAAGAACTCGTGTGTCAGTTTGTTAAATAAATTTAGAAAAAAAAAAGAAGGGGAAAGGAATATTACCCATTGTTTTTGTTTTATTTCCTCTGGGGTTGACTGCAGATTGTACCGGCGTATAAACGCGACGTATTCAAAGAAGTTTTCGAAAAGCGACCATTTCTGCAAGAAAATGTAAGCACCAGGTTTCGCTGAAATGCCTAATGTTTCCAAAGCAGAACACTATTATATTCCAGAAGACTAATAAAGCAGCATTCAAAGGATACACCGCAATCACCTGAAATTGGTGTGGCAGTATGGTTTAACACGAATTCAGAAATAATCGCCAGTTTATAAAAGTTTCATTCCTTGTAACCTGTTCAAAACTGCATGGAACATACAGATTCCTACAACAGTTTCTTTCGTAACGGAAATTCAAAATACTCGTGTTGTGTTCTATAAAAGTGTGTTTTATTTATGCAACACGGGAAGATTTTGTTGTGTACCTAACTTCCATTATGAAAAGCTGGGAGACTGTAGTAAGTACAGAGCTGTACAGTACAACTGCAGCATTTTACAACGAATGACAGTTTTATGAAGTGAACGAGATTTATCAAATCATATTAAATCATACAGAAACGCAAATATATAATCGTATATATATACGAATTTAAGATTATTTCAGCGAATCTTTAAAGAGAGGAAAGTAGCACAAATTATTTAAAAATCTTTGTGTTTCGATTATTAGCTACCTGACTTCATATTCTTTCACTGGAATTTATAATCTTTTTTCAAAGGTTTCGAACATGATTTTTTTTGTTTTGTGACAGCACAAAGGTACTATTTTTTTTTGTCGATGAAAGCAGATTAGATATTATTTTGTATTACAGAATAAAGTCCACGTTTTTTTCCGTTAGTACATATTTGTCTCCAGTTAAGAATAAAAGCCTGCATCCAGTCAGCGATTCGATACCTGTGCAAGCCACAGATTTGATAGAGGGGAGCGCGAAGTGGTAAAGTTTGGAAATATCTTTACAAACACACTGAGAGATCTGTATTAATTTGAACGCTGTCCGAAATTTCGTTTTGTTGTTTAGTGTACCAGTGATCATATAGGCCAAGGCACGGCGAACTTTACGAGCCGCTACTGGAGTGAGGATGAAAATACAGGATATTATATATGGGATTTCTGGCCCATGTCCGTCGTCTGGTATTCCCAGGAGAGCGCAACGTTTCGGAACCCGAATCTGTTTCCGTCCTCACCTGAAAAGTAGGACCTTCTACTCGGATCTTTCAAAGGGAATAAAGAATCACCCAAAAACACAGGTGGCCCAGCCATTTGTGTCAAGACACAGCAGGTTAGGTAACTCCCAACAGTTTCACACGAGGATGGAAACAGATTCAGTATCAGGCAAGTGCGCAGCGTCTAGAAAACCAGCAGGCCTGATTGTACACTTCGTACGCGTCCCTTTTTCTTACTGGTTCAAGTTACTAACACCTGCGTCGCATTTTTGGGTAGGATTTTGGACGCCTCGATGAACGCGGTGACCACAAACAAGAGAGAGTCGTTAAGGGTGTTCGCAAAAGTTGCTTAAAAGCGCCTATTATCTGTGTCACGTCTGTCCGTCTGTCCGTCTGTCTGTGCGAATGTATCAGTGCGGCTTCCACTGGACGGATTTTTGTGAAATTTGGGGACGTTTAAGACAATCTGTCAAGAAAATCAAAATTTTTTAAAAATCAAACAAAAATATCGGGAAATTTATATGAAGACGTAATTTGATACTGTTGACAATGGCACGATATATTTTGTAGCGTCATGAAAGGGCCAGGATAGCCCACTGTTGCTTTTCCATGGCATCGTTCAAAACTCTTATATCGCAGGTCAACAACAATACACATGGAACGCATTGTTGGTGTCCCATGCAAAAACGGTTACGCGAACGAGCCACAACAAAAAGTTACACCCATATTGTTTATATTGTTTTTAGGTATTATTATGTATGGTAGCATAAAGATCTTAATAAAAGTTCTTGCTAAGATTTTAAACAAGATGTGACTGAGAAGAACTGTGCCGTGCAGCTGAGCAGCAGGTGACTAGCAGATGTCATCATTTTTAAGTAAGAGCTCTTAACTTAGGTATACCCTTAATTAATCGGCAAGATACTTAGTAATGCATTCATTACTCTTGTGACGACGATAAAGCAGTAAGTTATGCCTGAACCCCGGCATATTAGAACACTTTACGGAAATATTCAGGTGCTGGCATTTAAATAAACAGATGTCTGTAGGGCATTTATATGAGGGCATTATTTAGTGTCCCCGTAACGTATATCACAGTTCATGATCTAAACACTCGGGTACAATGTGCATGTATTAATTTCTCGCCTATAATTAAGGGTATCATATAACTTCCCACACAAATAGGATATATGTTAGAAGCTTCTAAGACCTTTTCTAATAGGTTAGTAGAACTGCTGATGGTACCACTTAAATTTGTCACTTTGTTCTTTTAAATACGTAATAATAAAAATGGATGGATTGAAAGAGCTGCGTCCCAGCAAGCCACGGAATGGTACTAACCTAACTTGATGTTTCGCTTCGTGTCGTGTGGAACAGAAAAAAAAAAAGATGTTCCCCCATTTTATTTTGCGTTGTCTTTGAGTATGGCAAGACATGCGATAATTGGCACAATGTATCGATATAAATGATCATGGCTTTCGTCCGAAAATATTCTGCTGCACTCCAGTATTATTCTCACAAGCTAATGTACGTAGGCTGTGTTTAATGGTTTGGGTCCGGTCGAGTTTTAAAATTATGCGTTATGTAATATCTTCCTTCTCTCTATTGGATTAGTGACAAGAATGTGCGTGGGATGATGGGAGTTGACAGCATATTCATATCACTGTGCCTGAAAGAAACAGAGAGACCCTTCATTTAGTGACCTTCTGTTGGGTCTGGCCAATTTTAAATTTAGGGTATGAGTAATGTCCGCAATCAAAATACCAGCAAACTCGTAATTTAAATTACAATTTGTTATTTGTGCTGCACAATAAGTTTAAATTGTCTTTCTAAGTGATGTTACATATTACATTAATACTTTCACACGTTGGATGGTTTTCAGTAAGGTTTGTGCATAGCAACAAACTTCCTCACTAATGCGGATAAAGAATACAATCAATTAAATTGTTTTTTTTTAAATATCTGGAGGTTAAACCTATTTTATTTCGGTAAAAGTGACGCGTTACGTGTTTGTGTTCAAAAACAATAATATTATATTAGGGGAAAATATTAAAAGTTTGAAACAGAGCTATTTAACATGTAAGTTGGAAGTGTGTCTATACAGAGTAAAAAATGTTCATGCGAATAGAGTAAGAATAATTAATATACGTTTATAAAGCATGCAAAGTGGAATCTTAAAGAAACCAGAGCAATCCAAGATAAATATGCATGCGACACCACGCCATAACAACAAGTAATGTCAAGAAACCAAAACCAACTTCGAACAATATAAGAGGCTGTGTGAGGTCTGAGGTTCTTGTGGAGATCACTATCTTCTGGCATGTGATACCATGTAATTTGACAGACAGTTGCCGATTGAGGCACCTGCTGCCTCGAAATTCATGGCATAAAAGACTTACTGTGAATACGAAGGCAACAGGTCCCCCCCCCTCCCCGAAATTTGCTGTAAGCCTAACAAACTACATTGCATGAGACCCCAGCAGACAGCATTCATCGATGTGCAGAGTTAGTGTGAAATTTAAACTTAAGCACGTTGAGCCTATTTTTCTGAAGTCGCAGCTAACATTGTCTGCCCTGTTTTAATGTCACCTGTCATACGTAAACTGATACATTCACAGCACTGTAGACTATCAAAGATGCACAATCCTAGTACCGTGCAATGAATTGTGGAATGTGATTTGGTGTACATACGCGTACATTCCTTACACAACTGTGTACCTAAAACCTCAAATACTGACATGTCCTAGAAATGTTGGATTAACGTGCAGTGAGATAGACGGACAGTCAGGAGACTACGTCTACATTCGTAATGGTATATCAGAAACTGTCTTCCATACGGATGGATACAATGGCATGGTACAGCTCGTCACACGCGTACCTTCACAGCTACAATGAAGCTCATACCGTGATGTATATGTTCGACGCGATGGCCAGAATAATTCGCAAATGTGACCACTAGCTTTGACAGGTTTGTATATATCCGGAAGTAACAGCTCCAGAGCAGCTGAAATGATTTCTAGTACATTTTATGTTGGAGAATTTTACTAAATTTCGTCGATATACTGAATTTTTAGGTTGTTAAAATGTGACACAACGGACAGGTTACATCCGTTTCCTGCCCATGCAGGACGCAACGCATAGGTCTATACCTGTCAGGGCGAAAAGTGTCTACCACACAGATAGTTAACAGCACTCAGGTTCCCAGAACTGTCAATCATGCCTGCATTCCCTAATGTGCGGATTAGACAAACATATGTGTTGTTCTGAGCACTGGGATATTACCGAATTATTATACCGACTGTCATAATTTATCGACGCTCCATCCACCTGCACTTGCAACCACACGTGTATTTAAAGCATAGATTTATTTAATTAAAATGCAAATCAAAGTTTTGATAGAACTATCACTTTAATAATATTATTTTTTCTTGAAAGATAATAAAAAAGGGAGTGAATGTACAGTACCAATTTTTACGCTGTAACATTTCCGCCTCCCGTCGCGAAGGTCTGGTTTAAATACCGGGCCAGCAAACGTGGGATTTGTGGTGGACAATGTGGCACTTGCGAGAATTTCTTCCGAGTACTTTGTTTCTCATTGCGGTGACTATGAAAGATATGATCTTTTAGAATATGATTCCATTGTGTCCGTTATCAACATACCCTGAAGATGGAGAAAGTAAGAGTCGCTGAAACGCTTGTAAATTTATACCAGAATCCATGGTATCACATCCTAGAAAACAGAGTCATTTTCGCAATATATTGTGCCGCTGATTTTGTTTATCTTCTTTAGTCCTTTCCCAGTGCGTAATTAAAGCTTAATGACACTATACTCCTATCGTTTTTCGGGAAAAGTAACTTGTGGATGACTGCTTACTGCCTTTGCTTCTAAGCTAAACTGTGTCAAATAATTAGGTGGAAGGGTCGAGAGGGATACAAGAGGAGCTGCCCAAATCCCTAATCCGTAAGTGCTTTTCAGGTTTCAAATAAAAAAAAAAATTTTTTTCCTCTTTACTATGGGCATTTTTACAGCACCTAGTGTCAACACGCAAAGTACACAAACACACTGGATACGATCCTTTTCCCAGATTTTGTTTGCGTGCTGTTATTTATTGTGCAGGTCACAGACGCTATTACCGGTCTACAACCCTTGCTGTTTGGACGGGCACAAGGTCACATATTGCACCTACATGAATCAATTTATGAACGTGTTTTGGAAAACCGGTTATCCGTGACATAATCCCATCTGCAGTGAACCTGAACGGTGTACATGATTCACAGTCCCACAGTTATCGATAAGCTCAAATCATAAACACATGTACAGAAATTTGGAAATTTCAGACAAAAATAATTCCATATGAGACTGAATTTGTTAATGATTAACCATAATATCCATTACCAGACAGGATTACGTTTTTTTTAAATAGCCTATAAATGTAATGGAATGATATAATTGTCTATATATTGTACAAAAACGTAATTACCTGAACCCTTAATAAACCTCATAAAGCCAACATAAGAGGATACTATAACCTCTTAGCTACTACATAAGTATATTAGTTCACTATACGACACCTAATATTAACAGACCTTGTTACGGGTAGGGATAAAAATGTATACGTGCTTAAATAAGCACCACGTAATGAAGTATAGGGGAGACGAAGTATAGTTCCAAGCATAGTTAAGCTCGACACTAGTGGAAGAGGGTTAGCCCCCACTCTAAGGCGGCTTTGCTCCCGGGAAAACCTCCCTGTAACATACTGATTGGTTAGGATGCCGGGTGAGATCTTCAGGCTGGTCTCGACGCTGTGGAGTGTCAGAAATTTGTTGTCCCTGCTGGAAATCAAACACCGAATCGTCGGTCGTCAAGCTCAGGCTAGTCAACTGATAAGTCTTGTAGATGTCGGTGTTTGTGCAATGTGGTTTCCTAATAAGGGTAATGGGTAAAGGTAAAGTAAGGTGTACCCTAGAACAGGCCCCCAAAGCCCAGAAAGGAAGTAGATTATAGCTGTACTCTTTCTTTAACTGTGGCACTAGATGGGGTGGGTGGACAAAGCCACGCTCCGGCTGCTTTAGACTCGGGAAAGACACGTATAGGGAACTGGGTGGGCACCAGGGCAGGTCTGGACGAGTGCGGAAAATCTCGTCCCAACTGGGATTCGATCCCCGGACCGTACGGCCCGTAGCAAGGTGCTATACTGACTGAGCTATCCAGACCTGCAAGGGCTAGGAGCTGGGAAAGGAACTGGACAGACATACGTATGCTAATATAAAAACTATGTTTGGGTGTCACATTTGCATGCTGAAAGCTTTGCATTCCCCTGTTTCTAGCGTGTAAAGGTAAAGTTGTGCCTCTCCACCCCATGATGTCATATAAGGGAAGCAGAAACAATGGGCTACGAGGTATGATACCATAATAAGTCAGGTTTTCCTTTTCCGCTCCATGAAAGTGCGCAGGGGGAGTAGAGGTATAGCACCACCTATTCTTAACCTCGGCTTTAGATGAAAGTGAGTTGTAAACTTCACGCCTCGGCCGCTTTATCCCCCGAGAGAATCCATTTACCATTGAATAGGAGGCTGGGAGGGTCATATAGAGTAACTCTGGACGTTTTTGAGAAGAGAAAGATGCCTCCAAGCTGCCGGGATTCGAACACCTGATCGCCCAGTCCGTGTCCTAGTCACCATACTGACTACATTATTCCGACTCTACACCTAGTATGTAAGAAATTAACAAAAGAGCATAATAAGGCACCGCTGTGTAAAACAAACACAGTGCCCAACCCAACCATCATACATTTCTTATAATAAAACCATCCAGATGCACTAATTTGCACTAATTTGTCATACAGGTTTGCTGACAACAAGCTGTCAGCAAAGCTGTGTGACGTATACCATTGCTGTGTGCACAGTGAAAAACTCCTGATGATGGATAAAGGAACTGTCCGAAACATGTAGAGTTTTATTTCCAAAATAAATTTAAGAAATTAGTGCACCTGGATGGTTTTATTATAAGAATTTATCACGATGCGCGGTCACCTGAACGTCAAATTCATCGTACATTTGTGTACTTGTGTGCTCAGTCAGTTATCCTGACATCAAACACAATGTTCATTCAAACAGTTACATTCGCAGATGTGCCTGGAATAATGTCTGCCCGCTTGTTCCCTTGCTCACACGTCCGGCTGTAATGTACATGAGGGTACTCTGTTTTTTCTTCGGTTCAGTGATTGCTTTCCTTCCTTACCGCAACCTTTTATGTTAGCGATTTTTTCACTTACTTTTTTTTCCCCCGTTTGTCAGTAAATTCATAAGAGTCCGTCACCAGAAAGCAAAAGTATAACTACGCACCCACGAAGCTAACTACCGCAATTTCAGTCCCGGAATATACGATGGCGTTCTGGGAAGATGAGTAACATCTAGGTTTTGTCTTCTTAAATTAAAATTGAGTTTCTTTTAATATAAAGAAATATCCTGCAAATAATAAAACGAAGGAAGGCCAACTGGAATAATTACATCTTGCGTAGGAAATAAAACATGTTATTGGAGGAATAATGGAAGGGACAGGAAGAAGAGGAGGAAGAAGACGTAAGTACCTACTGGAATACCTTCAGGAAAGAGAAGATACTGGAGACAGTAACAGGAAGCACCACATCGCACTGTCTGGAGAACTCTCTTTGGAATAGTCTATATAACTGTCGTAAGACTATATGAAGATGATGATGATGATAACCTAACTGGCAGTCATCCAGCCATAGCCATGCTGTCCGTAAACATGTAACTAAATGTTTAATCACAACAAGAAAAGCAGTTTTTGTAAAAACATACGGACAAACCATTTGTGAAATTTTGAGAGACTTTATATATTTTAGCAGAGGGATGACGAAATTTCTCATCGCTTGATGGGCGAAGGGGAGGAGGGACGGGGAGGTGGGGAGGAATTTAGGCTTAAGTCGGCCCTGCTGGATTTGCATTGTGATGAAAGGAGAGACTTAGTTCCCTGCAACTGTTCATCTGGTCGCACTGGTTGAATGTGTGATGTACGTTAGAATGAATTGCAGGCATGACACAAGTGCCAACAAAGAACGTACACTACATGTAAAGCTAATACATTAAAACTCAAGTGTAACATCTGCAAGACGTAGCTGCACAAACAAGTCAACTGCTGGTTTACCGACTACGCCCTATAATTTCATTTTCATAGTGTGGGACACACAGCAAAAGACAAGAACAGCGGAATACTAAGAATGTTCTAGGAGTCGTTCGTATTTGAGTGAGATGTACCACAATTTTTTCCCCCAAAACTGCGAACTAACTACAGGAATTTAGTCCGATTTTATAAAAGCCAATGATGCCATGTGATATCCTCGATTTAGGCACATTAATATTAAAATAGGCGTTTTGGGGTCACTAATAGGTAATGATGTGTCATATATATTTTAATATCTCTGAAAATAGGTACATAATTTGCTGAAATACGTGTTTTCCTTACTAGACAAAAAGTTTGTATTTTAATAAAGTATTTCTTTAAAGAAGAAGAGTGTCGAGTGTGGTTAGTGTCAAGGAAATATATTACCCGCTAACGTGGAAAATAAGGTGAGCTCATAATAATGCCAGCAGATGGCAGATGGGATTTAACTCGGCTTTTGAAGGGTTAAAGTATAAATATCAAGATTATCAATGTTTAAACAGGGATAACAATTACGGAAATTACTGCTTTGTTTTAATCGAATGGAGATGGAGACATACGATTACGGAAGTTACTGCTTTGTTTTAATCGGAGACACAAGATTATGGAAGTTACTGCTTTGTTTTAATCGAATGGAGACACACGATTATGGAAATTACTGCTTTGTTTTAATCGAATGGAGACACACGATTATGGAAATTACAGCTTTGTTTTAATCGAATGGAGACACACGATTATGGAAATTACAGATTTGTTTTAATCGAATGGAGACACACGATTATGGAAATTACAGCTTTGTTTTAATCGAATGGAGACACACGATTATGGAAATTACTACTTTGTTTTAATCGAATGGAGACACACGATTATGGAAATAACTGCTTTGTTTTAATCGAATGGAGACACACGATTATGGAAATAACTGCTTTGTTTTAATCGAATGGAGACACACGATTATGGAAATTACTGATTTGTTTTAATCGAAAGGAGACAGACGAAAACCAGCCCATGATAATTACACAATAACACGGAACAACGCAGATTTCGAAGTATGTAATTTATACGATCACAGAATCATAATTTGAGACCTAAATTTTTCGACGCGATTTCATGCACTCATGTAAGTAGTCTGTGTGAATTCTTCCTTTTTCTAAAATTAATGCGTATTTAACTGATTTTCAGGATATCTGCAAATTAAGTTGTAATAATCTACTCAGTATTCCTGAACAAAAAACAATAACATATACTCCTCCTGTAAATTTGTTTTCAACTACAGGTTTTAGTGTTGCAGTGAGACTTTAATCACTACATTCCTAACGTGTCCTCTCACACCACACTGACAAAAAAAAGTGAATACATCAGCAGATACTCTCAAATAGCCGCTAACATCGACACAGCCTGCCTGAAACAGTCGAACTCTCGCACAAGGACAAGTGAGTTACACGACATGCTGAATCCTAAAATTCTTTCCTGTTAAGATAAAATGCACTCAGTAATAAATAAAGCAAAAATAATTAATAAACAATTCGCTAAGTTAATCAGCCCAGAATTTTTATCAAAAATAAACACCAGTCAACAAATTCTACTGGTTAGAAGGAGAATAAAATCCGGACACAGTAAATGACAACAATACCTGAAATTGTTGCATTGGATAGGCCATCATTCCTCCGGGTTGCTGCATAGCTGCCCCTTGCGCCGCTGCTGCCATCTGTTGGGCGGCGGCCGGAATCTGGGGCTGGCCGGGCATCCCTTGCCATGCTGCCGGAAGTTGCATCCCCATCCTGCTGATGTGGGCCATGAACAAAATAGTTCATCACGATAAGTACCAAGCGTGTGGGGGTGGGAATCTGACGCAATGAAATCACTTCCAGACCGACTCGCTGTGATTCTTCTCGCTTCCCCTGAACATCGGATACCGTCAGATCCCCACTCACACTTCATTCCTGAGAAATTATTTTTGATAATTTTATGCCTTGTTATAAATTCATCAGCAATTATTATTTGTTTATTCACCACGCTCAATATAATGCTGCATTTGATACAAAGTGATCGGATACTGGGAAAATACAAAACATGTTTAGAATACAAATGGTGCCAGCTGCGTACAGTAAACGTTATCGGGCATGTTTAATTACGGTCTGTAACGTTCCCCTATAGATAAAAAGGATACCATAAAGGCTCACAGGGGGGCAGAGGTATAGCTGTAATCATTTGCAAAAGCGGCGCTAGATGGACTGGGCGGTCAATATCACGCTCCGGCCGCTTTAATCCCGGGAAAGGATCTGGATACCCATTGACGAAAAGACTGGATGGGCCCCAGGGATAATCTGGACGGGTACGAAGAAGACAGAAAGTCTTGCTTCCACCGGGGTTCGAGCTCCGGATCGTCCAGGCAACGGTGAGTTCCTATATGGACTAGGCCGACCCTTCCACTCCACTGCAGGTTACCTGAGATAAAATTATACTCTCTTCATAACTGTCGGGTGTGACTATGGAAGTGAATGATGAATTGAAACTAAATGATTGTGATATAACTTAAGTCTCTGAACCGGAATTTACCTGGAGGAACTGAGTAAAACCATGAAAAACCTCAGGACAATGTGTGTACCGGCTGGTATTCGAACCGGCAACCTCCCAATCAGAAGTCATAAGCGTTGCCTCCCACTTTGTGAGCCAACGTGTTCTGTGCGTGAGTCATATGTACAAAATAAAATTTTTTAGTCCTATAATTTTTATTGAACATTCTTCCCCAGTACAAGTATTTGTCGAAGTACAAAGAAGTTTCAAGTTCTCTATGTCCATGAAAGGAAGGCGTAGGGGCAGTAGAAATGCAGCTCCGTCCATTCTCATTTCGGTTCTAGACTGATATGACTGGCCAACACCAACTCCAGAACCTGTTCCCGCGATAAAGAACACCCGTACCCATTGAAAGCTCAAGTCGTCCCTAAACAGGCCATGCAGGCATATAGTGGAAGCAGAGTTATAGCATTCTTAACCCCGGTACTGAATGAAGTTCGGGCGTACAAGGAAACATAGCTGATTATTCTACAAGGGGACTTTTTTTTTTACGGATGCTTCAAAATTCCCTTCTCAGTAACCCTCCACCAATGCTCCATGCTCATGTTCATCCACCTACCATCGACGCTGTAAAACAGTCGGTGCTGTCATCAACGAAAACTCCGGAAAATCGCCAGGCATACGGTAACCTGCGCCCATGTCAGGTATGAGGCAACGAAGGATGATACATTCTTATAACGAAACCACCTAGATGAACTAATTTCTCAAATTTATTTTTGGAATAAACTCTACATGTTTCGGACAGTTCCTCTGTACATCATCAGGAGTTTTTCACTGTACACACAACAATGGTATATGTCATAGAGGTTTGCTGACAGCTTGCGAGCAGGCTCGCACGTAGAGTTTTATTCCAAAAACAATTTGAGAAATTAGTGCATATAGTTGGTTCTATTATAAGAATTTATCACGATGCACGGTCACTTAAAACATAAAAAAGGATGATACTTACGCGTTACGTGAAGGCGGTACTCACCCCATGTATCCCTGCTGGTAGCCGAACTGCCCGTACGTGTACCCCTGCATCCCCTGCAGAAACTGCCCCTGCATCTGCGCTGCTGCCGCTGTTGCTGCAGTGGTAGGGTAGCTCTGGGGGTACCAGTACCCCATCTGCTGCCCGTAAGCGTACGGGTACTGAGCTCCTGTTAGGGGCTGTCACAGAGAGACACAATGGTAGCAAGTGTAATAACCACAAGGTAATTAGTTGAGACATCCCCGGTGTGCTCAGTCAAATAGATATATTCAGACCACCTCCATGCACAACACAATTTACAATCTTCAGGTTACACGTTTCGGCTTTTCAATTAAACCACCATCAGAGCTATTCATTATCAACAGCCATACACAAATATTTACACCTGCAAGTGGGACAGGTTTGATGATGGCTTAGTAACATGAAGATTTGTAAATTGTGTTATTCACGACGGTTGTTTGAATATATATATATATATATATACACACACACACACACACACATATGTATATATACACGTAACAATAATGTCTATACTTGAAGTTCTCACAGCGGTACTGTTGAAGATTCGGATCTTCTGCAATATTAGGTCGAGTCGTCTGGTCATCAGATATAGACGTGCAGAAGGACAGAAGTTTTTTCACCTTTATGGTCAACCTGTTCAAGAAAATTCTTCTGGGATTGCTGGGAACGTCGGTAAGTACGAACCAGTCGACACTGAGTAATATCCCTGAATACGTGAATACTGGATTGGAATCTTATCGCCAAGATTCGAGTTCGAACGTCTGTCCGTCTGCCGAAGGAAATGAACAGTTATTATCGGTGGTAGAATGAGATGGGCAGGCCAAGTTGAACACGTGCGAAAGAAGATACAATTCATAGAGGGAATTGTTTGGAAAACCTGAAGAGAAGAGACGTCATGGAGGTCTAGAGGAGGATGGGACTATAACGTTAGAAATTATCTTAGAGAAATAGAATGGAGACGCGTGGGCTGGACTCACATAGTCGAGGGCAGGGGTAAGTGGTGCTTTTGTGAGCACGGTAATGAAACTTAAGGGCTGAAGAAAATACGAAGGTTTTCCTGACTACCTGAGAATGACTGCCGTATGGCGTTAGGACTTACTGTTAGGAGTCTAAAAGCAGTAATCGAAAAACTTAATTTTGATGGGTACAGATCCACTGAAACCCATGTATTTTCATAAAATATTACTTCTTTAAAACGAACAGTCGGAGTCAAATTATGTACATCGTTTTTTTAAATATTATCAGTCACTCAAATTAAATACAGGCCAGCGACTGGATCAGAGCAAATAATATGTTAGTGCAGGGGTGCAGAAATCAGGGGCGCAAGGTCGCTCGGGCGGCCAAATTCTGTACGGTGGCGCCTAATATTTGTGGACGCTCTATATGAAACTTGCTTCATGTCGAATTCTGGAGCCTAAAATTTTAAAGTTGTTCCTAGATATTTGGAGAGTTTGTGAACCCCTGTGTTTGACAGAACGTGGATGGAAATATTTTAGCCTAATTAAAAATACTATATTGGCATTTGTCTGACGGGAACTGCAGTATGAGGACTCGGTTCAACTGCAGGATGAGGACTCGGTTCAACTGCAGGATGAGGACTCAGTTCAACTGCAGTATGAGGACTCGGTTCAACTTCAGTATGAGGACTAGGTTCAAATTCAGTATGAGTACTCTGTTCAACTTCAATATAACGACTCGGTTCAATTTGAGCATGAGGACTAGGTTAAACTTCAGTATGAGGACTAGGTTAAACTCCAGTATGAGGACTCAGTTCAACTGCAGGATAAGGACCCGGCTCAACCTCAGTATGAGGACTCGGTTGAACCTCAGTATGAGGACTCGGTTCAGCTTCAGGATGAGGACTCGGTTCAACTTCAGTGCGAGGACTTGGTTCAACTTCAGTATGAGGATTCGGTTCAATTTCAGCATGAGTACTCGGTTCAACTTCAGCATGAGTACTCGGTTCAAATTCAGTATGAATACTCGGTTCAACTTCAGTATGAGTACTCGGTTCAACTTCAGTATAATGACTCGGTTCAATTTCAGCATGAGGACTAGGTTAAACTTCAGTATGAGGACTAGGTTAAACTCCAGTATGAGGACTCGGTTCAACTGCAGGATAAGGACCCGGCTCAACCTCAGTATGAGGACTCGGTTCAACCTCAGTATGAGGACTCGGTTCAACTTCAGGATGAGGACTCGGTTCAACTTCAG
>Ga0123352_10010395_pt1 | contig 14607 bp, 6 predicted proteins | sample TergutLab28metaG_FD_89700 | JGI IMG/M metagenome (GOLD analysis project Ga0123352, IMG submission 89700) | Labiotermes labralis P1 segment gut microbial communities from Petit-Saut dam, French Guiana - Lab288 P1 | ecosystem: Host-associated > Arthropoda: Insects > Digestive system > Gut ... | reverse complement strand
GGACCCGTTGCGCTGACCACGTGACACCCCTCTATCCGCAAAAAGTTGGCACTAACTTCGCCGACCGGCGGCGGCCGCTCTGTCGGTATAGTTCGCGTGCGGACTAAGGCCACGGAGTTTATTTAGTTTTATATACAGTATACATATATATCTATACAATATATCTATTTATTCCTACTGCAATAACAATGTAAGAGACTCACATCCATAGTTTTTGTTATGGTTCATTCAAATATGACTGTGGCAGACTTACCACTTTGTTACTGTCAGTATTGTCACATATTGTATGTATGCTACTATGAATGAATCTAACATTATGCCATATGTCAACAATTTGTTCACCTTTTTCAAGTTGGCATGTTATGTCTAATTTCTCTGCAATACAAATTGTCATTCACCAGTTTTTCACTTGAATATCATTGGGTGATGTAGATTTACGTTTCTCACTGACATTTGTAAGAAAAGCCAATCCTGTAGAAGAGGAAACTAGATGACCCACATGATTATATCACTAATATAATCAATCTGTGCATGTGACTGATGGTGTGACAGTGACATCACTTGCTGCTAGCCTCCAACACAGGATAAGTGTGACCGTGGATCTTGTATGCAACATTGCATTAAACCGAACATTATCGCCTATCATCTATGCCAAATAGCGTTAAAGCGAACATTATTGTGTAAATTCGAAGAGTGGTGCAAAGTTTCAAGTCACGTTAAAGCGAGATCTCACAAAAAGACATTCTGTACCAAGAGACCTGCTTGTAATATATGTACAGTGTATTTTACCATTTACCACTGACACAGGTAAATTTTAACTCCATGTGTATCTTTTGTATATTAGTGTTCCTTGGAGATGTAATAAGGAATAGCTGAAACGTGTGGGAGTAGTCTCTTGTGTATATGGATAAGTGAAATTTGTTGGTAATAAAACACAGTTATGTAAATCTGCGGCATAGAAGATGAGTAATATCAAGACTGTGTGGTGTATCTTGCTTTTGTAAGTTTCATGGTGTATTGTGTGATTTAAAGAAGGAAATTATAGCAGGTGTGGATACATTTAGGAACAGATATATAGGTGGAAGGGTAATATTAAAATGGACCTTAAAGATATAAGGTGTGGACTGATTTAATTTTACTCAGGATGGGGATGAGTGATGGGCTGTTTTGAGTATGGTAATGAACCTCCGGGTTCATAAACTGTGGGGAATTTGACTAGCTGAGGAACTGTTAGCTTCTCAAGAAGTGCTGCTGCATGAAGTTTGGGTGAATTAGTTAGTTAATGTACTTTGCAAAAGCCGTTGCTCTAATAAAGACCAAAATCTCTTTCAGTTACACAATTTTATTTGCCTTTCTATAATTTTTTTTGCATGTTACAACATTTGTTTTGTCAGCTATCACCCTGCGACCCACGATGTCATGTGCTACAATGTGGTGGCTTGTGAGTCCAGAGCCACTGAATTTCTTCCTCCATCAATTCTCAGTGCTGAGCTTGCCCTGCCTGTGCTTGCCTCATGCTTTGTCACTCGATCTCAGGCAGCTCTGCACCTGCTTGGCTGTCTTGACACACTGACTCAAGCGCAAGATCACCATTTCACTGTGAGGGAAGAGAGTGATGACAGACAAGCTGCCGTGGGGAAAGTATACAGCAGAGAGGACTTTGCAGCTGTCACGCGGTTTGAAAGTAAGCAGTGCGATTTTTAGCGAAGTGTTGTTGGTCTTTGTTATGTGTAGACCTATTGTTTGTTCCTCATTTCCACTGTTTAATAACATTGTCACATGCTGTTTATTAACTAGCTGATTGTACTTACAGGACATTGTGTGTGTTAAAAAGATCCTATATTTTTAAGATTGTGTACTTAACGTGAGTTGCTTTGCTTGTGTTGGCATACACTGACTTTTGAAGTGCTTTTTACTCCATCTGTTGGCTTTGCTACAAAGTGTATATGGAAAGAATGGTTTACAGTAAGGTTATTATGAACTAATAAATATATTTGTGCATTTCCCACCCAGTCTCTTTCCTTGATATTTGACAGTCAAATATTTGTGTGTATTTCATTGTTTCATTATTTGTGCTATATTGTATCATCATCATTCTTCTTGATTCAACTGCACAAAGACTGTTGGCTAACAAAGTAACTGTGACTGTTCTCCTGTGAGACAGTATAGTTACTAGACTATGAGTTGGACACCTTAGGAATTGTTTGTTTTGTCATAGGCTGGCCCTGGGGCCCAACCAGCTTCTAGTTTGGTGGGTATTTGGGGCTTCTTCTGTGGGGATAAAATGACTGGGATGTGAAGCTGACCAGGGACAACTTTACCTTCCACTTCTTTAATGTGCAAGGGAGTGCAGGAATGAAAGAATTAAGAAAAAAAATTTTTTTACACTCTTCTGCAATTGCCATCTAATGCTGTCCGTGTAACAAATTTTTACACCAATGCTAAACAAAGATACATATATTTAAGTGCATTGAACTTGCTTGTATGGTTGTAATGTTCTTTATTACTTTCCTGCAGGTCATGGAGGAGGATGGGGTTATTCTGGACATTCCATTGAAGCAGTCAGATTCATGGCAGATACTGACATCCTTCTTGGAGGGTTTGGCCTCTTTGGGGGGCGTGGGGAATACACCGGAAAAATTAAGGTGCTCAGTGATAAGATTGTTACAGTGGACATGTACCTAAGTTTGGTTAGTTCAAAACTATATTACTGTAAGGCTGGTGTTGAGCATGATTGAGATATCAGCTGCTGTATATACCACAGACTGTGTTTGAGTACGATACAAGAGATAATTGTGTTGTTACTGTTAAATGCATGACTCTAGATTGAGGTACCAGGCAACATGCATATTCTTTTGAGATCTGAGGTTCTCACAATGGTGTTGAGATTTAAAATATTCCAAGGTGAGACACTGTGTTGTTGGGTGAATGTTTAATGATGTTCTGCAGGCACTACAGGCAGTTGGGTGTCACATTCCCTGAAATAAGATTCAGCAGCTGTGGCTGCTTTTGACAAAAGGCAGGTCACGCATTTTCACAATATTCCAGCATAATGTGCGCTATTTATTGACTGACGTTTGAAGTTAGAGGTGGAACTGCATTGTTCAACACAAGTTCTTCTGAAAGAACCTGGTAGGAAGGTTGGAGGACATTTTGACCAATCAGAGCTGTGGCAGGAGGAAGAGAGTAGGGCTTATACTGAACCAGTGGGAGATAAAGAGGTTGAAGCACAGCCCTTGTCATAGCCAACAGTGGAGATACGCAAGTGGACAGATATGAATGATTAACTTTTTACATATAGGCATTTATATTATATTGTAAATGTGTTTTCTCAGATGTCAAAGCTAAAAACAGACCCCATCATTTTAACATCTACTGCTGTGGAAACCTGTATAAAATATTTTACTTTTTATAAATGCAGGCTTCTGGTTTTTGGATTGGGTCTTTTATCCACCCATGCAAAGTTACATTGAAATTGTGAGAAAGAAAAGAGTTATAGTCTGGAATATTCAATAATTTGGTTCAGTTGAGATGTAATTTCTGATAATTAGTCTGTATAATTGTGTTTTAGTATGTTCAGTCTTGTTTCATATTGATGTTTTCACTTTGTAAGCTCTGCATTATTGTGCACTTCATCCAAATTTTACTCTCTTTTTTGTTTGGTATCTTATGCCTTTGTGTGTTAAACGTGTTATCAGTGTACTTCAGAAATTTTATGGTATCTGTAACATTGCTGCATACCTGGCCCTTAGCTTGCAGCACAACATTTTGGAATTGTTGCTGACCTGTGGAACTTATGTAGAATTAAGTTGACAGAAACATTTTCTGTTTTAGCTGTTTGACATTGGTGTTGATGGTGGGGAGCAGGAAACTGATGGAGAAATGTTGGCAGAGACCGAGGAGGTGCCGTATGAATGTGGCCCTCGTCAGAAGTATCCTATGCTGTTTGAGGAACCTTTACCTTTGCAGGTGAATGTCATTGCAAGTTTTGAAGTACTGAGTCTCTTCAGGAGAAAAATATTTTATTTATGAATGCCAAGTTTCTGAATTAATACTGTTAGGTGGAAAGGAATAGGAGGTTGGATAGCATAGTCATCAGTCACTAACTGTACGTCTGAGACAGCATAGTGTCAGTTCCCAGCAGAGACAAGAGATTTAATTCTGCCTCAAAGTGTCCAGACCAGCTCTGGTGCTGTACACTGGATACTGGATCCCTTCCCCTGCCAGTAAGTGGATGAAGGGTGTGAAGCCCGACACTCATCTAGTTCTGTGATTAAGAAGCTCTACCTCTTCACACTCATATGTTGTTGTGATGTGCTCAGATACAACCTGACCTTTGCTGTAGGGAGGTTGGACAGTTCTTTGTATGTTTAACATGGTCTGTTATTGTAAGGAAAGTACATAAATTGCATGTATTTGAAAACACAGTGACAGGAGAAACATCTGAATGTAAAAAGAATGAAGAATTAATTTAGGATAGTATGTGGTGATAAATGTCATGTTTTGTATGGGTCACCTAATATTTTTAACATAGGTTAGTATATAATGTGAAACATTATGTTCTGTACAAGTCACCTACTGTTAGCATAGTGAACTGTAGGTAGCTATCATGGTCTTGGCATGTGTAAGCCAGAGCAGACACGGAAAGGATACAGGAACTTGGTCATAAAACATCTTGGAAAATGTGCAGTAGGAAGATGGGGAGGGAGATCACAGGGTAACTTTTATGGTGTATATTAGGGTGCCATGTTATTAGGGTGAAACTGGTCCAGGTTCAGGCCCATTAATGGTCTGAGCATGTAACACATTGCATTGGTTTGGGCCATTCTCCTTAGAGTGGATGTCCTGAACCTTTTGTAACAATGCTATGGGCTAGGCCATTTTGCTGACTTGTGGCCTTAACCTTGAACACAACACAGTGGGTTGGGCCTTTTTGCTGACTGGTGGGCTGAACATCTAGCACATACACAGTTGGCTGGGCTATTCTGCATACAATGGTGGCCTGAACCTTTACCACAACACAGTGGGAGGGGGGGCATTCTGCTATAGTGAAAGCCCAGAATTTTAAAGTTGTCTGTATTGTTGTGTAATGTGTTTTCTTCTGTTGTTTATGGAAACATTACCGCATGTACCTGAATCCAGTTTAAAAGTTTTTCCTTGTGTTGCTGCAGCATGCCCTGTGCCAGAGGTAAAATTGTATGCATTCTTCTCGACACCGGCGAGGTTACTGGCAAGCTTCACACTCTGGCTGCATTACCTCTGATGACTGAGCCCCCTTATACCCACATTTGTGTATCTTTTCTAGGCCAACAGATGGTATGTTGCATGGGCTAGAGTGAGTGGGCCGTCAAGTGACTGTGGGTCCAGTGGACAAGGAATGGTTACTACAGAAGACCAGTAAGTGCCTGTCTGTCTGTCTGTCTGTCCAGTGTGAGTCACTTAATGTTAACACTTTGCCGACCGGATGGTCTTTTAATTAAATACCCCCAGTACCCGGATATTTTAAATGCTATGAATGTTGAACCCCATAACATATTCTTACTTACAGTTTGACACTGTAGTTTATGCTCCTGAGCCCGAGACTTCAGAAACTGCATAGAGTCTAGTAGTTCATTACTGAATGGTATTTCTCAAAATCAGACCCATTGTGAAGCAGAACAATGCAGAATTTACAAATGTTTCTAGTTTCACTTTGCTTCTTGTGTACAGCACACACTTTACACTCTTGCAGGATACCAGGATACTTCTTTTTTCCCCTCCCCATCACCAAATATTTTTTCAAATTTGTGCATTCTGAAATCACCGGAAAGTCTGCCTGGTAGGTCCTGTTTATACCCCTTTCTCTGGCAATTGAAGGTCATTAGAACTTGACTCAATTCGATTCTGGATGTCAAATATCCAGGAACTTCCTACCTCGTGCAAGAAGTTCTTATACTTTACTTTTGTATTTAGTGTACTTTACACAAAAAATGCTTTGAAGAGCACACATTTTAGCAGATACAGTACCAACATTTTTGACCATTTTACAGTTTTCTTCAGAACTGAATAATAACTGAGATACTGATCTGCCCTTTCTCTGTCCTTCATGAATTTAATGTACTGGACAACAGCATAAGGCTTGTTTTCCTGTCTTTCCTCCCTTTGTTTACAGTTGTTACATCATGGGTCGTACTTATCACTCGCACAAGTCTTGTCCTTCCACACTTGCACCATTACATCATCATTCCTCTGGAACACTGACTTCCCTTTTTTCAAGCACTTGCCTTCCCCTTCTAGGTCATGTGGAATGCCCCTGTTAGCCTTCATAGTGTCACAGACTCTCCATTTCTGCCTAGCAATGTCTGAGCTCATCTCACACTGTTATGAAAATTGTCTTGACAGATGTGAGGAAAAATGGGTTGTGGAAATTGTGGGGTCAGTGGACCAGTAGAAGATCGCAATTGTTTATGTGAACTAGATGTGGAGACATCACTGTCACTGTCACTGTCAAAACTTCCATTGTCACTGTAATCAGAGACATCAGAACGTGTATCCGCACATAACTCACACAAAATATCATCCTCTTGTGGAACATTCTTTTGCAAAGCCGTGATTGCAACTGGAGGAAAACAGAGTATCTGAATGAGTGGTCCCTTTGTTACAGTCTTATGGTTCTAAAAATAGGGGGTCATGACCAGTCTGTTTGTTTGTAACTTGAGACCCAAGCATCCTGCATCAGGCTGTCGATAACCTTGAAGCGATACATGAGCCAGACCAGCTGACGAATGCATGTGCAGGACATCATGTAAGATGAAGTGGAAAGGCGTGGCCCATGAACAACGCATGGGATAGCAATCACGACTTTCTATGTGACCTGACGGCAAGGTGTTAACATGTTAGGGCAAACAAACAATAGTTTAGTATGTTTTACATATTTTAAACAGGCTGGGTCATCGTCATGCAGAATGTAAAGTATGAAAAATGGAAATTACTTAAGTATTATATCAAATACCAATGTCTGAAGTTGGCTGACCTGTTACAAATTATTGTACATTAATAAGGATAGTGTTTAGATCTGTGTAAATTATCTGCATATTCCCATACCATTATATTCACCCCAGGTTTAATTATTCAATCTTGGTGCATGACATTCCATTCTGTTTGGAAATTTTATTGGTCCAAGTGCTTGAGTTAACTTAGAACGGCTTCCAGCTTCTGTTTTCGTAGCTGTATATGTGCTTGGTCTTATTGGCAGTGGCAGTCTAAAGTTCACAGCTGTAGGCACAACTGTGTGGTGCATGCTGTACTGGCGTCCCATTGATATTTAACTCGGTATACTGTTACAGAGTTGTGTTTTACTTCAAGTCATCCAAGAAGTCCAACAATGGAACTGATGTCAATGCAGGACAGATTCCTCAGTTGCTGTACCGAGTAGTAACACCAGAGAGTCAGACACCAAACAGGCAGACTGATCATGCAGAACCAGTTTATATTCTTTGTCGTGATTTTTCTCGTGCTGTGAACAGAGTAAGTTTCAAACTAAGTGCTGATACATGTAATTAGTGTGTATGAACCTGAGGAAGAATTCTTGTATTGGCTCAGAACTGAAGGTGTGAGTGATTGGTGCATGACCTTCTTAACAGTGCTTTTGCAGTTGCATTAGTTATATGCAGTGGTAACTGATGGGATGTTTTGTGAATAGCAGTTCAGACATTTTGGAAGTACCTTGTTCATTAATAGGGGTAGGTGTCATGGTGTTGGGAGAGGCTTTGTAAAGTTGAAGGAGGCTGTAAGCTGTAGGTGAGCAGCATTAATTGTATCCAGTATGTATACATGTTGCTAAGGAATTACAAGCTGCACAGTTATGAAATTTGCCACACACAAAGTCATGGGTTCTGTATGTCTGCTGAATTTTTTCATTTTTATTTATTATAGAGATATTTTAATTTAGATCTATCTGAAAACCATTTAGAATGAATGCTTTTTTGACCACATTCCAATAATGTTGACTGGATTTGTAAATTTTTCAAAATTCCTGTCAATATTGATGTGACGTGCACTCAGTATTGAATAATTCATGGGACACAATAAAATACAATATCATTTGGTATATGAGCAGTCAGTTTTAAAAGTTCTCACTAATAAAAATGCACAAATTAAGTCTTGTTTTTCACTGAGGCAATTTGTACTTGTACAAGCTGTTTTTCTGGTGCTTCCTCCTTATTGTTCTCAGTTCCTACATTTTGAATATTCACTCTCACCCTGATCCCAATGATCCACCAACCCCAGCATGGAAGAACATACTAATTTTAATATGTAATAAATGTTTGTTTGTTATATTATTTATAGTAAGGACCATACCAAATATTTATGCATTTTTTGTACAACTTTACTGATGTAACTCTTGTTTGTGCACAGACTAATGACTGAGAATACCATTTAATTAAAATAAGTGATCAGTAGTGTTATTTTATTTATACATTGGGAAATGGTACTACCAGATTTGAGGCAGCCCTCTGTTTAAACTGATACTAATATGCCAGGAATAAGAACTTGTAATACCATATTTACTCAAATGCAAGACAAAGTTTTTCCCTTTAATTTGGTGCTTAAATGTGTGAGGTCTTCACACTGTCACATATAAAGCGCTGAACTGGACCATGCAGAACCAAACCAAGGCCCGCATCACTAATTGTCATGTGTAGACAAAAGAGATAATGTGATTCCCTGACCTTCACTGCCACAGGCTTCTTCTTTGTACTTCATCCATCGTCTGATTTTTAAAGACGCACAATGTTACAGAAGCTGACTCTGTATCCGTCTTCAGGCAACAAAGCACCTAACCTGGTGGACCCTGTGGAACAATCTGTTCTCAGTCACTGAGAAATAAAACCTGGACCATTCCACAAACTAAAAACCATAAAAAGAGCCATGAACTCAGATTTATCAGACCACTGATTCCACACAAAAGAGCAGAACACATGTATTTAAAATTCATAACACCACTAACACTATCTGTGGAGAAGTTTGTGTATCTTCTTTGTGGGTTCAAGTAAGGAGATAAACCAAGAAATATAAATGCCTTATTTAGTAGATGTGGATCACAGCAGCATGGCAGTGCATCTCACCAGAAGTGAATGTGAAGGGTTTTAAGAAGTGCTATATGGATGGGACTGATTATGGTATGTTGAGGAATGGAATGGATGGGGACGTTAGGGGTGAGTGTGAGGAAGATGAAGGCACTGACTGTGAAGATGGAGACAGTGACACTGAGTGGTAAAGGTGGATAGCATGTGACATGCCTTATGTGTGAAGTGTGTGAAATTCATTTTACAATATTTTTTGTTAGCAGACATTTTTATTTTTCAGGATTGTCTTAAATTAGGGCCATCTTGCATTTGGGTAAATGCGGTATATTGTGTGTTTCACAAGCAAATTTCTAGAAGATGACCAACTTTAGGGATTCAAAAGTTTGTTTTGTTCGTTACAGGAATGTTTCCAATCATTGCTAGCACTGCTGCAGTGGAGTTGGAACACTTTCAAGGCTGGGCTGATTGACATCTCCCACACAAACACCTCAATGCCAGGTCACCTTGCAGCTCTTGTGGACCTGGAGAGGCTCGTATATATCAGTCAAGCCAGTCTGCGACTGCTGCGTACCTACACCAATGAGATTTACCCTAACCACGGTGAGCAGTGTTGTGTTTTGATTCTGCCTCTTCTTGCCTGATATAATGATGTGCCTGTGATGAGAGAGAGAATTATATGTGATAATTTTGGGTTTAATGTAATTGGGCCTAGTCAATCCGTGGCCGCATTTGTCATCTGTCTGTGGTTAGCAGAAAGTGACATCACTGTCATGGCATCAATAACATGTATTGATTGATTATATTGGGGTTATAAACACAGGGCTCATGTAGTTCCCCCTTCAGCAGTATTGGTTTTTGTTACCAAGATAAGTGAGAAATGTAAATCTACATCACCTAGTGCAATCCGAATGAAAAATCAGTATTGAAGAGATATTAGATGTAATAAGCTGACTTGAGAAAGGTGAACGAATTGTTGACATACGCTGTAATGTTAGGCCCGTTCATGCAGTTTGTGATAATGCTGATAATATTAATTAAAGTGCTAAGTCAGGAACTAAAGTGTTTGTGTAGCAAGACTGCCGCAGTCGTATCAGAATGAACCGTACCAAGATCGTTTGAAGTGAGTCTCTTACATTTTCATTCCATTAGAAATAAATAAATATATTGTATAGGAATGTGTGTATACTGTAGAGAAATGTATATATACTGTACATACAGTACATACGTACTCTACAGGTCCGTATATCCACCAATGGTATAGTCATACACTATATGGGATAGGTTGTCAGTCCCATAACCCCCAGGCAATATACTGTTTTAAATGGGAATTTTGTGTTTGATTTGCACGACATTGTTCAGGAAGGTAACCTGGCATGAAATGAGACCTGCCTGAATTTAGTCTGGATTAGCATTGTGAGATTTGGGGTCCTCACAGCAGTGTCAATTCAAGTCAAGTCAAGTCTTCTGGGATGCAAGTCTTGTCATTGGGTGAGTAGTTGCTGATGTTGTAAAGGGTTGTGTTGCCTTCAAGACTGGACTGCTGGACTGTGAAGGTGAAGGCAGTACGATCTTGAAAAACTTTAGAAACCGCACACTCATGTACTCAGCATAACATCTCAGAAGACTTGAATCTTCACCTGTATATCACTGAAATAATGTCATAATCTGTGACTGCCCTGTGCCAAGCCATGTTTCATGCTGATGGATGTTGCAAATGAAGATAGTGCAGATTTGAATCACTGGTTCCTTAAAATTACGTGAATGTGGGGTTGAGAAAGTTCTGTGTATTGAGGATCCAGGACTTGTGGGATATGTTCAGGATTAGTATTAGCTGACATACCAAAGGAATGTAGTACAAGGGTTGAGGGTTCAAAGAAGAATGTCATTGGTAGAAGATGGGTGCAGATAGGGCCACTTGGTCCATTTAATGAATGCTAGGAAGGAGTGACAAGCCAGTTGGGGCAGTGTGACCAGGGTCTGGTTGTGGAATTGGGCCCTCTGAAGGGTTTTAATCAGATGTGCTGTGAAGGAGCTGGACACTGACCAATTACCAACCTGGAGAACAGGCGAATATACAGATTAAGGGTTCTGCAGAGAACTTATTTTATGTATCTCTACCTTTAATCTGCATTCAGCATATTTGAAGGTGCAGGCACTGCATTCCTGTGAAATTCTAGGAAATGCTGACCAAGCAACACAACATAACATGGTCACACAAGATTTGAATCCTAAATGACATTGCTGTGGAAACCCCAAATCTCACATGATCTGCATGTTGTTTGATTATTACAGCTTCCTGCTTGAAGCTGCAGTAAGTGGGCCAGACAGCTGACATGCATACATGCAGTGCACTGTAGGAAAATGCCATACTGCACACTGTTAAGAACAATGTGTCAGATTGAAGGATCGTCTTTCTACAAGACCTATTAGCATAGTGTCCATATCAAAGCCTCTGATTGTAACCTGGCCATTTAATGCAACGTGTTGTTACAGGATGTAATGATCTTCTTTTGTTACAGTGGGTTGTAAGAAAATTCCAGCTGAGTCTGTACGTTTGACTGAGTGTGTGGGAGATGTGAGAGCCTTACTTCGTCAAATCCTGTCAGATTCTGTTCCCAGTGTCAATATCACACGCAAAACTAGCAAGAGCCGTTCTTTGAAAAGTGAGTATTTTAACCACACACACTTGCTGCAGAGTGTCAGGAATGTGATGGAAACACATGTGGCTCCAGTTTGCTGTGGTGCTAAAGTAGTTTGTTACTGTTTTTTGACCACATGAAGATGAAAGTGACACTTTACTGTGTGTGCCATGAAGGCATACAGGAGGAGTAGAGGTATAGCTCCACACGTTCTTAATCTCAGTGTTAGATGCAGGTGATTGGTCAGCATCATTCTCCAGCCACTTCCTTCACCCCAGGAAAGAACTCAAGCATCAGTTGAATAGCAAACTTCAGTGGGCCCCTGAGCCAGTATACAAACCCTTGACTGTCCAGCCTGTAGCTTAGTCTTTGTGTAGATTATGCTATCCCTGCTCCCAACAATCGTAGATGTGAGGGTGTCTGTAGGGTGTACCTGAAATGCTTGGGCAGGCTTCACATATGAGTTCCCAAACCAAAACGAAGAAAATTTATATCAGCGTGTGTAAGCAAGTAGTTTTTGAGGTACAGCTGCCACATTTGCTTGACTTAAATCATTTAGATTTTTATCTGTGGGACCCTAAAGAACCCTAGCATACTCAACTCCAATTGAAAGTGAAGAGACACTTCACCAATGCATTTTTTATGCCTGTCCAACCTTTCACAGCTTCTCTGGGACCCTAGAAGGGGTGTTAACAGTCCATGATTAGACATGTCTGTGCATGTGCTGATTAGGAGGAGGACATTTTGAGCATTTGTTTTGAATAGTGACTTGATAAACAATACAAATTCAGCAGTTAATTGGGAACATGTATTATTGTTGAATGTAAACCTTGATACTCAAAAACCACTGATTTCTGGACGTATGTTAATGTGAACTTAACTGTCTGTTTTAATGTGAAGTTTGTTGAAGTATTTTGGATACATCCTGTATTAGATGTTGCTCAAGACAGGCTTTAACTGTTGGTGCTTAAAAGAATTTGGATTTATTGTTGTTCCTGTATTAAATAAGTCTATATTGTTTGAAGTCCTATTTCTAGCACTGCCCAAGCCTGGGGGCACGCTGTGGTGCAGTTGGTTGAGGCACTGCACCGCAAGCTGGAGGATCGCGGGTTCGATTCCCGATTGTGTCATTGGAATTCTTCATTTACATAATCCTTTGGCCGCACCATGGCTCTGGGGTTTAATCAGCCTCTAACAGAAATGAGTACCAGGATTATATCCTGGGGGGTAAAGGCGGCCGGTGCATAAGGCTGACAGCCTTACCACCTTCATTTACCGTTTGTCATTCTGAGAGCCTCAACCTCCTGGAACCCTCAGGGCCTGTCCAGGCATGTAATGGGATTGCTTTTTAATGCCCAAGGTTACTTTTATTGGTGTTGTGAGAACGTTTTTGAAGGCCTTGATCTTAATATGTATATGTATATATGGTATGTATATACGTAGCCATCATTACAGTGTGTACTGTATGTGTATGTACTGATAACACTGTGTACTTAGCGATCATCACAGTGCATACTGTGTATGTACTGATAACACTGTGTACATAGAGATCATAACATTGTATACTGTGTATGTACTGATAACACTGTGTACATAGAGATCATCACAGTGCATACTGTGTATGTACTGATAACACTGTGTACTTAGCGATCATCACAGTGCATACTGTGTATGTACTGATAACACTGTGTGCATAGAGATCATAACAGTGTATACTGTGTATGTACTAATATCACTGTGTACATAGAGATCATAACATTGTATACTGTGTATGTATTGATAACACTGTGTACATAGAGATCATCACAGTGTGTGCTGTGTATGTACTGATAACACTGTGTACTTAGTGATCATCACAGTGCATACTGTGTATGTATTGATAACACTGTGTACATAGAGATCATCACAGTGTATACTGTGTACATATTGATAACACTGTGAACATAAAGATCATCACAGTGTATGCTGTGTATGTACTGATAACACTGTGTACATAGAGATCATAACATTGTATACTGTGTATGTATTGATAACACTGTGTGCATAGAGATCATAACATTGTATACTGTGTATGTATTGATAACACTGTGTACATAGCGATCATCACAGTGTATAGTGTGTATGTATTGATAACACTGTGTACATAGTGATCATCACAGTGTATAGTGTGTATGTATTGATAACACTGTGTACATAGTGATCATCACAGTGTATAGTGTGTATGTGTTGATAACACTGTGTACATAGTGATCATCACAGTTTATAGTGTGTATGTATTGATAACACTGTGTACATAGTGATCATCACAGTGTATAGTGTGTATGAATTGATAACACTGTGTACATAGTGATCATCACAGTGTATAGTGTGTATGTATTGATAACACTGTGTACATAGCGATCATCACAGTGTGTACTGCGTATATATTGATAACACTGTTTACTCACTAGGTTTGTTGTAAGTTTTACTCATCTGCTTTTTCTTTTAAATGTGTTCATATCCTACCTTCACACACACACACACACACACACACACACACACACACACACGCACGCGTTTTCTCTTATATTTTGTAGGAAGGTATGTGTATTAGTACTGTATTTCATTTCAGGTTCAGCTCCTTATAATAAAATGACAACAAGAATCCTTGAAGAGTGCCATGAGACATTTGTGTCTTGCTTTCATGCCTTCTATCCCACAGCATACTTAAAATGGATTTCTTTATGTGATCTCCTGGCGCTAGTGGATAAAGTAAGTGTGTATGCATTTCTCAAAGGTATTATACGAGGTCTGTTAGAAAAGTATCCGACCTTTGGCCGGGAAAAAGAAACTGGCTTACTTGGAGCGTTGGACACCTAATCACCCTCAAAGTAGTTCCCTTGGGACTCCACACACTTCTC
>Ga0123352_10010388_pt1 | contig 14609 bp, 8 predicted proteins | sample TergutLab28metaG_FD_89700 | JGI IMG/M metagenome (GOLD analysis project Ga0123352, IMG submission 89700) | Labiotermes labralis P1 segment gut microbial communities from Petit-Saut dam, French Guiana - Lab288 P1 | ecosystem: Host-associated > Arthropoda: Insects > Digestive system > Gut ... | reverse complement strand
CCCCCCCCCCCCCCCCCCCCGATTTGAGGCTTCTGTGTATTCCTGCCCGACCCCCTCCTTTCCCCGTGTAAATAAAAGCAAGACGAAGTAAGTAAACTATGGGGGTGATTCTCAGGTTAAAGGACAAATGTAGTTTCCAATGAAAAAGAGACCGAAACGAGACAAAAGGTAAATGAATGTCTCTCTACCTTTTTATTTTAATGAAGTTAACAGTGATCAGTAGCTATAGGCTTTTCAGACCCAGACATGGTGTGATATTTTCCTGGAAAATTTAGAGAGGTGGCATATAAAGTGTTAAATATGTTATTATGTTTCTTTGCTTTTCATCTTCTCTCCATCATTTTTTCGGTGTTAATCTTCCTTTTCTCTCTCTCTCTTTTTGTTGTCCTAGGTATACTTTTACGGAAGAAATTAACATTAAAACTTTCAAGTATAGCATTCAGCATGGATAATCTCACAGTAGAGGACTCACACCCAGTTGTTAGGGTGTGATAAATACATGTCGAACGGCACATTTTTGTGTTCAGTGTCCTAAAGGAATGGAAGCTGGTAGGAAATGGTTTAGAATTTGATCTGATTTTTCTGTACTTTACGTACAGAGAAGCACGGATAAACGAGTCGCAGACTCACAAAAGACGGATAAGGAACACATTTTTATCAAATACGGTCGTTGCGTTGCGTTTATTTCGTTGTCGTGAGCTTTCAGACGAAAAACAAAAATGAGATGATTAGAAAAGTAGATTTTGTGTTCGTACATTGTTTAAATGAAGACTGATATGAATAGCCGATGTTATTCTGCATCGTAGGAGACGTAACTCAACATGAAATTGTATGGAGAGTGTAGCTACGAGTCTGCGTTTTGATCCTAGAGTAAGCTAAATTGGCAGCTTCACGCTTATGCTGTCTTTATGGGGTGTGAGGACTTGGATATATTTGCTTATTTAAATGAGATTATAATTGGGACTGTTTCCATAAACGCGTGGAACCGTCCTTACAGAGAGTCCGAGACGAAGACGAAACCCAAGACGAGGACCGAGGTTGTGATGACGTGCTTACTGGCCGGGCCTGTCGCACGCGTCACGGGTGGTGGTAAACGAGTAGGAAACTTCAGCACAATGTTGAACTGAGCGTAAATTCCCCAGGCCCGCTTTCCTAACAGCACGCGTGTCTGAAATGTGGATACACTGGGACTGAACCCGAGTTCCCGCGGTGAGAATGTCGCTAAATATTGGCTTATGGTGCTCGGTTCTTGTGGTTATACTTCACATACTGTCGTCTAGGGTGTTTGTTTCCGGCCTCAAATAAAATATGAACGACGTTTCGGAGAGTCCGTTTACATTTATTTCTTCTTATGCCTAAATAAAATATTTCTTCCATTACTGTGTATTGTTTTAATTGGCTTTGATGTATTTGCGACTGTGTTTCGAAAAATGAACCTTTTCACCCACGCATGCACTGCTTCCGTGTTCAGCAGTATGAAGCACGCTGCGCATTGCTGAATCTTGTACCCTCCTTTCAATCCCTTTGAGGCAGCAGCGAACCGACAGACGAACGGGCGTCTTTTCTCCCTCCTGTACAAGCGCAAACTGGAGAAGAAGGCAAAAGTAATTTCACCCAAGAAAGTTTTGATTTTAAAATGAGAGACAGGAGTTGTAATTCTATTTTCATGAACGAAAGTACTCTTTCCATCTGGACGATTTAAAATAAAAATTTTGCCATTGAAATGAGTTTATAAGAAGGAGGAAGGGTAACTCCCCGTGGCAATCATTTCTACAGAACAAGCGAGCACAAAGGCTTGTATCTTTCAGAGAGACGGGTCTTTCGCTGTCAGACTAATGCTCTCGGAGAAGATGTTTCGTTTAATGAAATAAACTGCCATGAGCGTATGGAAGTAGACTGTGTGCCTAATCGTTTCCTGACCTCTGCATTCATTAAAATACTTATGAATTCGCGTTTGAATTTCGTTAATATGTGTTGTTGAATACCGGGACTACTTTGTTGCTTCCTTGAATATTATAAGACAAAACTTGCCGCATAACGACTGCAGCGCGTTAATATGGCTCATGGTGTTGCGAATACGTTTTATTGCAAATTTATGTTTATTATTGGGTTAAAAATTATTGCGTTTCACAAGGTAGGGAAACATGCACCTTTCATTGAACTGTGTCTGCTTGACCAGATTTTATTGTGGGCCTTGAGTAGTGCAGTGATTGTGAACTGTAATGTTGTAGGAACGTCTTTATGATTGTGATTGTGATGTACAACTAAGTAACTACACGGATCAGGGAAGCTAATAGTCGCTCATCTCGTAAAGGAATTCTATCCGTCTTCTCTGCAGCTCGAGGTCTTACTTCTCTGATCACATGAGCTTGTCGCTGTTCGCTGTTTAGAGTCGAGTGGGTCTGCTGCGCACTCTTTTTAAGTTCGTGTCTAATGTGTGTTCTCGTTGTTTAGATTGCTACAACGAATTGATCAAAATTCGAATCCCTGTGTAGCATGTTGTGTGATTTTTTGTCTTTACTTTGAGGGGTTTTTAGACACTCGCTTAACCCTCTATCTGGAGAGTCATCCTTGTCGGCTGTCCGCGATTGTTTAATTCCTGCCAATTTTATTTAGTTTTGCGATTCATCTGATACACATTCACTCACTCACTCACACTCACGCACACACAGACACACCGACACACACACACACACACAAAATGGAGATGATTATTTTTAGACTTACGAGTCACATGGATATGAGGCTGGTTTGGACCGACTGTTGAAGAATTAATAAAGGTAAAGCTTTTCCGTCACAAGTCATGAAGACTCAGAGGGTGGATAGAATGTTGGGCTTCCATTCTTACTTTGAGATTCGGCACAACTGGGACGGCAGAGTCGACACCCCCACGCCCCGGCCGCTATTTAACCTCAAGGAAATACCTTGGTAGTCATTTCTGTTAGATGCTGAGTGGACCCCAGGGCTACACAACGTGGACAGAAGAAATGGGTCACTTGAGATTTTCCAAGGACCGTTCAGGGAATCGAGCCCGGAACCTCCCGGCTGGTGGCGCAATGCCTCAACCAATTGCGGCACAACTGGCCCCATTGAAGAATTAATGGCATAGTTTATTAACGATACGTGCCTTCTGATGAAGATGTTAGATTGTGATCAGTCTCAGTTACAACTCGGTAAAATCTAGTTATGTTGTATTGTAGTTTTGTTGTACTCTTTTCCATTATTCCGTTCAAAAGGTTCATCACCTCTGTTGATTTCGAACCTTTATCGCAACGTCGTGGTATGTGTCCTGTAATGGTGATGAAATTTTAAATGACCCTAGAATAAAAATTAGCAAGGATACATAACTTTATCTTTGGGTTATGCGTTAGTTGCTATTAGTAAATTGAGTTAGATGCATTGTTACAAGCAAATTTTAACTGAACATAGGTTTTACCCCCCCCCCCCTCCAAAAAAAACCTTGGTTTCCGATTTACCTCACGTAGGCTACATGTCTTCATGACAAATTCAGTTTGGCAGATTTCAGTTCATTGTTACTGGCACTGGTTGCATTACATTCGACTCCCTCGTCCCCCGTCTCCCCCACCCCGGTGCCTTTTTACCGAGCCCCTGTATGGGCCCTTGACCAGATACTGACGTACAGCAAGATAGGGCACTTGTCCCACGTTGAGGCTCCTAACCTGAGGAAGAGATAGGTCAGACGTGGCTTATAAAAAGTTAAATTTACAAGTTCGTAACTGTTGCCCAGTCGGTTTCGTACTGGGTATTATAGCTTGCCACTCTGCTGTCAACTGGTTAATCGATAATTTTTTTTTCTGTGGCGCTTCAACCCGATTCCGGGTCAGGGCCTCTTCCTTACGGGGCTTCTCGATCACACTTGTTGGACACTCCACACTCGGTAAGACTCCTCTGGACTAGCGATCAGCGCAACGCAGAGACCACGAACAATCAGTTTTATCTTCCGCATTTTTTATTAACCCTTTCAAGTTCGGTGGCTAATATACACTCTACGGTGCCTAATGTTGAAACATCGTGCCTTTTGTCAGTTCTTTCCTACAACCCACTGAGATCATTTCCGTACATTGGCTTTTGTAATGGTGGTGGACTATGTTTACTACGCGGTACGAACCGTAGCTTTAAATAAAATTCGGTTAAATTGAATCTGCAAAGGATTAAAAGTGATTGATTTCTCTGTGCGAGTAACAGATTTGTTAATAAAATTTCGCCTTTGTTAACTATCTAAACGAACTTCGGTCGGACTTCAAACGTATCGTAGTATTTCTCATTTTATCCACGCGAATTACAGAATAGCATCTTGAAATAGGCCACGATGTACTCAATCGACGCTGAGTAGTCTCAGCAGTTGACTGAGCGTCGTAAAGTAGCCTTCCGACTCGAACACATCTGTCTTGCTAGTTTCATCAACCCTATATTCAGTAGGCGTGGGGCCTTGTTTATTCCTTACTCATTTCATGATTATAGTAGAAAACTCCCGCGCTGTATGTATGAGAAGTTACTGCGTGGCGTCTTGCGGAAAGTTTGTCGCACGGATACACATTTTGTTGCATTACCAAGTTTCCGTAATATGGTGGAGTACACTGCGTTTGTGCTGGCCTGACCCAGACCACTAATTTGTTATTAAGAATAGACACAGCCCTGTAAGGATGAAATTGTTAAAAGTTCCCTCTTCCTTTCAAATTTATTGTTAAAGGTAAGGGGTGTCCGGTCGGCTCAAACAACACGCTCCATCGAGCCCAAAGTGCGACATGTTACTACAGATTCGTGGGCTGACATTGTTTTCCTAATCAATTATTCCAGTGCCGCTAAATTTTGGTGGAAGTTACTTACAGGTTGTCAAATCTGATGATTTTGGAGGATAAGTGGCAGGGCCTTCTCTGTCCATTCATGGCCCAGGAAAACGCATAAAGCTTATCACGGACAGCGCTGCAGCGATGAGGTGTTACTCCATGTTATCAAAGAGTTTTGACTTCGTCTTCTTGCAACTGTGGCAAGGCGAATTGCTCCAGAATACGAAGGTGAATTTTCTCAGTGAACGTGGCCTCGGGGGAAAAAATGCGGTGATTGTGTCTTGAAATAGGAAGCACTTCAAATTACTTTTGAGTACAGAAAGACATTATTTTGTGACGCCTACTTTTTGAGTTAGATACTATTTAAACTTTCGTGTTCGTCAATATGCAGGCACTTTGAACCACGGAAGGAATTTTTGTACACCTGTATATCCAGGGCCGCCGGGAGCTGGTTCGGGCCCCGATGAAATAGTTTTAACAGTCCCCCCAGCAAGGGCGGAACGACAAAAAATCTTCACACGAAATCGCAGAACCTGCGGTCAGTTGCACGGTGGCTTGGGCTTGGTCTGAAATGGTTAAATTGTATATCGACAGTTAATGAAATCACCGAGAAAGACAGAAGCATATGCGACATAGTCGGGCCGCAGGCCCCGGAAATTTGTACTGGCCTCTCCCTCTTCTCATCGACACTGTGTGTATCCTCATGGGATATAACGTGGTATCAGAAACTAAATGACTATCCTGTGATGAAACTTAACTTGAAATAGGACAATAGATTGAAGTCCAAGTGGGTCATAACACAATGGCATGATTTTCCCTTGTGACGTATTGTGTGTCTGTTATGAAGACAACTGTTGAATTATGAGGCTGAATTTAAATGTATCCAGTTGAAATGTTAGAATGTTAGAAACACTGCTCGTTAAGGAACGAGGCTACCGTTTACGAGTTGTAGCAGTTGATGCACAGTTGCCTGCTTCATTGTTTGTCCATTGAACATTGTAATTCAAAGATCACAAATTCTTCGTGCTAAGAAATGGTATCGACAGGCAGATTCTATGATGGATGGTTGTGGTGTCGACATCGTCGGATGTATTGCATGTTTATGTGCCGTATTTCGTACTTTAGACTGAAGAACTGTAGCGTTAGTTGCCAGGTTACCGCCAATACAGCAGAATTATTTCTATAGCGACCCAGCATATTGACTCACATGACGTTATTAATGTTAACTTGTAATTTATTTTGGGCGTAATACATTGTGCTCCAATAGGCTGTGCTTATAGCCTACTACGCGTTGATGTAACGGGTTGCACAAGGCATTCCTGTAAAACAGGGATGCACAAATCCGTATTGCAAGGTCGCTGTGGCCACTCAAGTTTGTACGGTTGTGGAAATTACTTTCTGTCGCCCCTCTGGGGCTTAGAATTTTGAGGTGGCTGCCAGGTTTTTGGAAAGTTTGTGCACCCGTTCTTTAACAGGTACGTGCTGCATTTAATTTGTTGCATAATGAAGTGATTTTATACCTGCGGTACAATTACGTGTTCTATTGTTGTAAATGGTTAAGCGTTTGAAGATTAAAGTCTTGTGGGATTTTGCGCCATTTCGATTAGTAAATAGTTACCGACGTTTCGAAGGACCGGAGCGCCTTGATCCTTAGGTGCAAGCGCTGTAACCGCACCTCCTATCGACATCCTTTGGCGGCGCACGAACGCTTTCCTTGCTGTTGTCTGGTGTAGCATCTGGTCTTCCTGAACTTGCCCCATTACACAGGCCAGCTGACGTAGTAAACTCCTGTACCACGCATAAATTGTAGGTCTTGAAGGTGGGTTCGTCTGAAACTTAGTTCGAAACTACCTTGGAACTTCCCTTGCTGGTTTATATTTCAGACCCCATGCAAACACTGCTGCTTCGACAATTTTTTCCCCCGCTCGAGACAACCGTTGTTCTGATACTGCATTCGCTGCGCACGTGAAAACTACCTGTATCTTTCTTTGGTGTAGGAAGCTTTGATTTTTGAAACAGATATTAGGACACTGCGGACTAAGGATAATACATAGAGCTGTCATTCCGTGTTTCCTTCTTCAGTTTGTTGACGTCTCCGTAAAGTCCTTTATTGTGTTCACACACACGCACACGCACGCACATACACACACACACACATATATGTGTGTGTGTGTGTGTGTGTGTGTATCATTGAACCATTTTCCATCTCGCCTCATATCACTTCATATTCACTGTCTATTGGTGTAGCATCAGTTTTAGTATTACATTCTCACTACACTCACTCCCCCGTTTTTTAAGTATCCTCTTCCTCTTGGGGATTCCTCCAAACATGTGTTACGCTGATTAATCACCCTGGTACTATTGGGTAAGTGAAAATGTGACGCTCTTAATTGTGTGAATTTTCCTGTTTCTCTTAACTGAAGATATTTTGTTTTAACAATAAAACTGTGTTTTTGAACGTGTTTTTCCTTAGCTTATACGCGGCATTGTTTGGTTAGTAGGCGAACACTTGTTTTCGTCACGCGACAGTCTAGTAGTTAGTGCATTTCCGATCGCCTTTATATGCTGGTCATCGTCAGTTCCCTGGTAATTTGCTAATGGACACGCGGTTGAACCGCCCCTCCCCCACAACCGACTGTTCATGTGATGATGAATTTGATTAGGACTCGGGGGAGGTGGCTGGCCCAAAGTGACGTGTCGGCTGGGGTTGACTGCTACATTGTGAATATGTGGACCTAAGCAGTCTACTGTCATTATTTACGAGGTCGCTCGTTACTTGAACGCTACGTCACATTATTACACCGAACGTCATTGTCGAATGGTGTGACACTCCTGCTTCGAGATGTCGCAGGCTCGAATATCGATCTGGAGGCTGGCTGTCATGAGAATTAGCGGGGATTTCCTCAGTCGCTGCAGGCAGATTCCGGGCTCATATCATAAACTAGGCCATCATATTCCATCCACTTTTTTTTTTCCCCATTTTACTAGCTACTGTTGTATACTTATTGAATGTGGGATATCTGAGACCTACTTAAATTTCAGTTTAATTTTTGTCTTTAGCTCCGCGGGAACACCAGTTAGATTTTAGAATGCTGTGTCCCATGCGAAATTAATTCTGACTCTGTGAGTCGTTCGGTACGATTTGTTATGACACATTGGACGTGGTCCGCCGGGCGCAAAGGCTTCTAGTCTTCTTGTTACCGAAAATAATAATACAAAATATGGAGGTATGGAGTAGAATATTTCCCTTGAAGTTGCTCTAACTTAGTGCTAATCTCATTTGCTCGTAGTTCATCCCATTTCCATAGATGAGGCTGTGGATGCCGAGTCAGCGCAGTTGAAACGTACCACATCTGAGGACCACAGATACCTTGCATGCCATCCGTTCATTTATAGTAATAACGCGTTTGCGCCCATAACAAGCGTCTAAGGGATTTTATCGCCGACTGAGGCACGAATTTAGTGAAGGGCTGTTATGTTCTTCTGTTACGCGAATAATACAAAGAAGAGTCCGATAAATTGGCACTGTTTCTTAACATCTTCGCCGGTAGACCTGTAAAATCTGGTCCTTTTTATTTCTGTATTACTTTAATGTGCTTGTTCAAGAGACATCAGTGTTGGCACATTCAAATAAGCTGCAGTCCCTTCCTTCCACATTATTAAATGCCTTCTAATCATTCATGTATACTGTTATATATCGGGCGCTTCACATTTTAAGTGGATTCTTTGATTACGCTAAGAATTAGTAAACTTTGCATCTTTTCGGCCGCTTATCACCTTGAAACCATAAATTGTGTGTAAGCCTGCTGTGAAAGGAGGCATGCACAGCAAGTGCAACGGTACTATCCAGCATTAACTTGTGGAGACTGGCATACAGTCTCTGAATAAATCGACAGCGCTGCCAGGAATCGAACCGGTTACCCCAACGAGTGCAACGTAGTTACCGTTTCGGTGTCAGATAGTTTAAATATTTGTTTTTTTTAATGGGTTTTCAACGTTAGTCGGAACTGCTGATGGTGTCGCTAAGTAAAACATAAATAAATGAATGTAATGGTTTTAACTTGTATATAGATCAGACTTCTGAATTTCGTATATTTGTGAGTGGATAGTCCATTATTTGGGCGGGCAACCTTAATTTCGGAACTTGCAAAAGTCCGCTGTGGAATAGTTTTGCAGGACTGACAGTCTCCATGCCTGCTTGTTCCACTTACCGCACAGAATTATTGGCATGGTCGTTCGATGTTGCTTTGCTGTGTGAGAGGTAGTGTGGGAGCTTGGGTAAACTCAATTGTACCTAGCAAACTGGCTTACTGAGGCCCAAAACAGGAACGCAATTGAATTACCTACATCATCACAGCAGCCGATGAGATGCCGTGTGGTGACGGCGGATCTGCAGTGCGCAGCATCCATTACGAAGGCGTGGTCACTCTTCTTCCTTTTGTTGTGTTGTGTGGAGGGGGGTTCAGTTCCAGCGAAAATGAATAGCTAACGCATTTTGCTACAGCAGCTGATCAGGCCTTCACTTTGCTGTTTTCTCCACCATGTGTATTGCATTAGTGAGTGGCATATGGCATACATAACGATTCCGTCGTTTGTCACGTCTGGGGGACTGTGAATTGGTATAGACGGTAAAATAGATGCCTCTTTGAAAACTAAATCATCTTACTCAGAAACGTCCGATTTGATTAAGCTTAGTTCTTGCCCTTTGATGTTACTGAGAATTGAAAAGAAATCGGCGGAGGGCGTGCTTGGCGTTGCTAGCACGTCGCCACACCAAACGTTCTCATAGAACCAACTGTGTATTTGTGTTGTCAGTAGGACTGGAGGCGAAGAGAGGTATCCGGGACCGATAGAGAATGGCATCCTGGATGAATACTTGTGTTTAATTATATGTCATACTGGGTTCACAGCTAGGCACTGTTTCATGGCTTACATACGGAGGATTTGAGAGTTTGATGTTCTAGTGACAAATCGAACTGTGGGGCAAGTGGTTATGTTCTGACTTGTAACATTAGAGTACCAACGTTTCGGGGGAACCTACTGCCACCATCTTTTGGGTAGAAATAAAGAGTAAACTCTTAATAATAATAATAATAAATACTACGGAAAGTGCTAATGGCAAAGTACAAAACATATTTCTCGGGCTAAGTAACATTACATATAGACCTGTAATCTTTATTACATTCAACATAGAAAGTTCTTAGGTGACAGTGCAGTTTAGCAGTAGTGAACACCTTCGTTTTTAAACGCGTGAGGTAGTATGACTCTGTCATGTTAATTACCACGAGTTAATGAGATAAGTAATGATAATAATAATAATTAATCTTAAAAAATTTGTGTATATTCCAGGATTACATTACGACACACATTTTCGACATCCTAACTCAAATAGCCCTGATACTTCCATTACATAAGTTTGCGTGATAATCAGCATATCCGCATGTCGATTTTGTGTTCCTGTTATGTTTAATATGATGAGTCGCGTAAGTTAATATTGATTGTATATCCATTAACCTTATTAGCCTTACTTATGTTTTTCCCCGATATAAACCGTGGAATAAATTTCATAAACATGCTGTATGGAATGGTAAACTCTTGTCTTTCGTTTCGGTTCGGTTTCTACATCTCCTAAAATGAAAGTTGTCCATGTGCATGCCGTGAAGACATTTTGGAGTTAGGAGTGTAGCTCCACCTGTTCTTAACCTCGGCACTGGTTTGAGGCAAATGGCTACTTTCATGTCCTGGCTGCTTTACCTCGAAGGAAAAGGTCCCCCGTAACCGTTGGATAGGGTACAGGGTTGTCCAAGAAGTGGTCTGGACGCTGTGGAAAAAGAGAAAATTTCCTGTCTCTGCCGAGAGTCGAACCACTGGTGCTTGTATGTTCAGCCGTAGCGTTGTCGCTATGCTCTTCGGTCCCCTTTCTAGGCACTGTGGCGGAGTTGTTGTCGAGTGCGTTAAATATAGTCTGATTCTGTTCAGAATTATATCCAGTGTAGCCATTTCCATGGGGAAGTGGTTTCAGTTTTCGTACATTTAAGGTGTAGTAGCTCAAAATCAATAGAAAACAAAGAGTCTGACCTCATTTTTGATCCGATCAGTTTTTTGTTACCCTTTGTTTATACTGCGTAAGTAAAAGTTACTGTGACGATATTGTGACTAGTTTGAAGTACACAGTTACAGTAGTGGACAAAAAAGCAGCCGAAAATCCTGCTCACTTCCTACGTTATAAATACTGTGAGCTGTAATGACGCTGGATTACATGTGTTGTGTAGCTTGAACATCATCCGTTATACGACCAGCGATTCTGTATCGGGCTTACCAACAAGTGAACCATAATTCGGGTAAGGCAGTAGGTGCCTAATTAAGATGATCTGAGGGTTTGTAACACTCTTCTATTGACATGAGAATATTTTCTTTAACCATTGTCTCTTTCTTGAATTGAAAGGATAGGCGTATACGACATTTCGGAGGCTCGGCCCATAGGAAGCTCAATGTGTAGTCCGATTTGTGGCAGCTACCCCTTGCGGGTCATTGTGGCTTGGGTTTTGATCTGCCTTTTTGGTATAATCAGACCCACAGGGGCAAGAGATTTCTGCGTTCTTCAAAGCTTCCAGACCGATTTCAGGGTTTACCCACATCGTCAGTGGGTGCATTGGGCTCTCTCTCTCCTCGACGGTTAAGTGGCCTGGGCATGGAACTGACTACACACCTCCATGTTATGTCGAGGGTAGAGACCGAGTGGAGGTGTACTGCTGCTTCCACATGAGTCTGCATTGCGTGCACAGGGACAGCTGTACCTTTACCAATATAGTATAACTAGGTTGTGCGTAGTTCTTGAAAAGTTTATAGTCGCTTGGCTGGCGAAGAAAATTCTCGCCTTGTACGAAATCGAAAGGTTCATTGTTGTGTCCACAAGGAGCTTCTACTGGACGCTGTGCTGGGTCAGAAGAATCCACTCTTCCTCGACGTACCCTGTTGGTCTAAGATCCACTGTATCTTCCGATCGCCGTACAGGCCTGCCAGATGGTTATTTTTTGTCATTTATTTAATGACACTGTCAGTATCGCGGACTGTGTTTAGTCGATGGCAGGATAATGGTGAACGATGAATTGTAAAGGATTTTGAAGCAAGTGGTCGTTGTCAAATGAAACTGCTATCCCGAAATTTCTGTTTAGGGACTGAAGAAAGTAATGAAAAACTGTGGAGTGTTACCGCCACACCAGTCTGTTCATGGACAAGTGATATTTCCTTCAAGTCTTTCCTGTTAAGGATTTTATGCACTTCCGTCAGTGTCGTTTCTTCATGTCACTTAAGTTACTTTTCTCCTTGGCTTGGTCATCCTAATGAAGTGTGATGAAACTTAGGCCTACCAGTTACGAAGCATCTCATTATGTTGTTTCGTCATAGGTCCTGTTATTGCCATTCTCCTATGAGGTACGTACAAATGTTATTTTTTGTGGGAGACAGAGTTTTACACCAATACAAAACAACAAGCAGAATTATGGTTCACATGTTGATATTTTCCGGTACGAGTAGGTCAGGCATTTTCGAAGATGACTGTGTCTCCGTCTGCAAAGGATGCCTGTCTTTTTCATCCAGGTAATGGTGATGCCAAAACCAAGTGTAAGTCAGCCGTGGATATTGTAGGCAAGACGCAACGGGAACTGAATTTCAGTAGTAGTATTAGTAGTAGTAGTAGTAGTAGTGTAGTAGTAGTAGTAGTAAAACAGCACTTTGATTTATGAAGAGTTTATTTGAACTGAAAAATAAACAGGTTTCATAAATCGCAAATGCAGACTTTGCACTCTGGTACATATTGTGATTTCTTGGGGGGATTAAAGCTAAAAAGATTTATCAGTAACTTAGACAAGCGTGTAAACGTTTGAATGTCGCATTACTTTCTGTTCACACGCTTTCATGGTCACTAATATGGATGGCGCTATATCGGGGCTTGAATGTTGGTACTCATAAAGATGTTCCGCAAGATTAGGTAGTGGGTTTAGGCCCAAATTAAGGGCATTTATTGGGTGAGGTGGATGACGTTGAACCATTGAGACTGACGTCGTTTGGTTCTTGATCAATAAGTGTGTTTCTGAACGAGTTTAACTTTTTAACTGCTCTTGTCCCTTTTTGATGGCTTCCTTTTTTAATGACAGGATTAAACGCACATGTGAGGGGGCGCTGCACGTAAATATGGGATAATTCTTAAGAACGTGAGCCGCATAAATACCACCGTTCAATCTGACGACGTGGAAACCGGAGGATAGGTATCTGTGAACGTAGTGTAACGTGAGATGACACCATACCCCTGCATCTGGAGCTCTGTGAACTCTCCACTTCGAATGTGTACGTTTAGAGCACATTTATTTGTTTGGCCATTCCAGAACAACACTCGTATTCTGAGCGCTCTGAAGTGGCTACCACTCCTCGCTCACAATGTCCGGGACTGAGTGTCAGAGGCCAAGAATGTTTCTCGTCCTTCAGGATGGCTCTTCAGTACAGACCTTTCTAATCAGTACCAGTTTATATATTCGTTATTAGTATGGTAGGTGTTTCCGGAAGATAGGAGCAAGAAACTGGCGCTTCGGGATATACTGTAAATAAGAAAGTGGTTTAGCGCAATCGATCAAGTACGCGTGAAGCTGAGATGTTCTAATAATTATACGTGATTGTGAATACGACGGCTTGTAGCGCCAGGTATTGGGACATTAACTAGCCGTCTTGACGCATCGGCCGTATTTATTGCTAGTAAAAGCTTTGCATATATCGCATATATCCATGAACAGAAGGAATCTTGTGTCTCGGATTCATTCAGGACCCCGACTTACTAGCGTATTCTCTATAGAATGACGCCATTTCTTACTTCACTTTTTTCTCTTCTTTTCACTGTCTCTCTGTTACTTCCTTTTATTTTCCTTTCTTTGCTTCGTTGGCCGCAAATTCGCTTAGCCTCCATGAGGAATCGGTTGCGCAATTTTCGAATACGAGACAGCTTGCTGTTGAAAGCTCTTAATCATTCATACATTCGCAAACGATACAGTTATTTTGTGTCTTCCATGTCTCCCCATCCCATCTTCACCGGATGACAACTGAACAGGCAGGCTGCATGAAGTGCCATCTCCAGATATATCTACCTTCTACAATTTTCACAGGCATGTCATAATTATAACGTGTTTGATAATAGAGATGTGTGTGTGTGTGTTTATTTTGCGTGATCCTCTTCAAACAGTCAGAGTTATCTGGCTGTATGGGTTGTGTCAACATACTGGTCACTGGCAGGATGTGTGTATGAAGGGCCTCATATAGCACATCTGCCACTGTCTGTAAACTGCCTTCTGGTGAGCACTCACTCCTACTGTAAAAAAAAAAAATGGAAAAAGTGTCTTGTCTGCAAGTGTTGTGTATTGGAAACTGTCGGCTATTCAGAATTATGGTCAAAACCTGGAAAGCTGAGACAGAAGTTTTTCTTCGACTCTAGTAGTTGTGTTGTGTGGACTAAAATGATTTGCCAGTTGAAAGGTCGTGTCTGACTTGATGTGAGAGTTGACGTTTTCAGTAGGTGTACGAAAAATTCGTCTTAGCCAGTGAAACAGTCGATTAGTCGGAAATAAAACAACCAAAACGGCCTATTGACATTTTTTCTTCCATAAGCATGTAAAATTGGGTGAGGAGAGGGGAGTGTATAGGGTCTTGGTGGGGAAACCGGAGGGAAAGAGACCACTGGGGAGACCTAGGCGTAGATGGGTGGATAATATTAGGACGGATCTCCAGAAGGTGGGATGTGGGTATATGGACTGGATT
>Ga0123352_10010387_pt1 | contig 14610 bp, 7 predicted proteins | sample TergutLab28metaG_FD_89700 | JGI IMG/M metagenome (GOLD analysis project Ga0123352, IMG submission 89700) | Labiotermes labralis P1 segment gut microbial communities from Petit-Saut dam, French Guiana - Lab288 P1 | ecosystem: Host-associated > Arthropoda: Insects > Digestive system > Gut ... | reverse complement strand
CACCCACCCACCCACCCACACACACACACACGCACACACAGACACATAGTTCGAAAAAGATTTCCACATGTGGTGCCAAAAACTGACCAAAAGGACAAACAGTGAATCACATGAACACTGGAACATGTAGTATTACCATGTAATGGAACATGTTGTAAATAAATATTTATTAAAAAATAAAACACGCACATACGCGCACACACACACACACACGCACGCACGCACGCACATACACTCTTGTATGTATGTAGGTATGTATACTGTGAACTGTAAAGTTAAGTGTATAAATTTCCAGGTTATATGAAAATATTTAATTAATGATAGTACTAGTTCTTGCCATAGTTTGTGTTAGAACTTTCATGTTGTCCAAACATGGAGACAGTGAGTTGGGGGAGTTGTAAAGATGGCTGTTTTTGGGCTACCGTCCCTTCAGGTACTTGTGCCAAGGCAGTTTGCTCTCATCTGTCACAGTGTCAACATGGAGTGGGGTGTCAAGTAAAACCATGTGGCTGTGATTGCCCTTACCAATTGTGGAAAATCCCATTCTCAGATTTTCAAACTCTTAAAACCATTAAAAATTTTGCGAATGTTAATCTATTTGGCATTTAAACACTATAAGGAACTCCGAAGTGTTGAAGACAGGGCTCAGTCAGAATGCCTGAAAAGTGTGAGGGCTGAAGCCACTATCAAAAGAGTATGGGAGCGGATTCACCGAAATCCACTCTGGAAACAGAAGATAATTTCCTGAAAGCTGATCATATCATTTCAATCAAGTCATATCTCATCAGGGGCGATCTACACATGAGAGTGCACCTCCGCTCAAAAAAACACCTCCTTAATCCTGCTTTGGAGGAAATTGGATGGACAAGAGCAAAGCATCTCCTCCAGTCGCACGCTGAGAACTTTCATGAAAATGTCCTCTTCATGGACGAGAAAATTTTCACCATCAAGGAGCAGTATAACAACCAGAACAAGATTTATGGTCAAACGTCCCTTGACGTTCATTCTGAGGGTGCAGGGAGGCCATCACCTTTCCTACATCATGGTTCGGAGAGAGGTGTCCAATCACGGGGTGACACATCTTCATTTTTGCAAGAAATGGGTGAAACTGGTGTCCAAGTGTATCAAGAGGATGTGCTACAAGAACTTGTGAAACATCTTAACACAACCTTCTTTAGTGGTCAGGAATGGGTCTTCCAGCAGGACTCAGTTCCTGCCCAAAAGGCCAAGACAACTCAGGAGTGGCTGCGGAGGAACCTTCTGGTCTTCATCGGCACTGAGAATTGGCTTTCAGGGAGTGCAGACCTCAAAATCCCGGACAATAAACTATGGGTTGTTTTGGAGGACATGGCATGCCAAAAGCATCACATCAGCCTGGAGATCCTGAGGAGATCCCCTGTGAAGGTAGCAGCAGAGATCTCCTTGGTGACAGAGTGTACGGCGACAGCAGAGTGGTCGGAGCATCTCAAGGCTTGCATCAAGGTATAGGGTGTACATTTTGAGTGACATTATTATAAATGAAATCTAAAACTACAGCAAATAAATTATTTGGCTCAAAAAGTGGATGTTTTGTTTAATTTTCCTTTTTGGTCACATTGAACTTATAACAGAACTTACGGCAACACCTAGTATATAATGGGAAGGTAATATCAATATCTCCAGTGACTGAAATAGTGGTTTGCAAGAAGTTATAGATTTAGATCCAGTTGAAATTCTGATTATTTTCTTGTGTAGCTGAAAACCCCTTTTACTTTCTGGTGAATTGCCCGAGAATATAATGGGGGTCCATTATTGAGTGAAAGTTAGAAAGTAAGTAGTCTTAAGCATAGTCATACTGCTAAAATGCTACATGGATTTAACTGCAACCTGTCTCCATCTTACAACCCTTCATCAGTAATAGTGTTTTGGTGCTTAAATTGCATCATCAGTAATTATTTGTGTTTCCCTAGTTAATATATGCTTGGCAATATTCTACTATATTTACATTATCAGTTGTACATATTCTATAGTGTTGTTGTATTTGTAAGATGTCTTTTGTGATTCAAATTTGATGTCAGTTATTGCATTGCATTACTAACTCATTTAAAAATGGCTTATATGTGTTGTGCCCTTGTGAACATTATTGTTTCTTGTTGTTACATGTAAAGTGTCTGTTGAACCGAAATTTAAAATTAAAAACACCAAATCTTAATATTTTTCATCATCCATGCATTACTGCACAATCTATTAGAAACCAAACAAAATAGAAAATTTCTGCCTTCACATGGTTACATTCTTGAAAAATCCCCCCAAAATATAACTGTGATACCCAAAGTTAAGAACTTACAGGAAAAAGGGATTAAAAGAAATAAAGACACATGAAATATGATAGTGTGTACATTAATAATTAATAAGCACAAAACAGTTTGTATCAGTATTAATTGGGTTGGTTTTATTAAACAGTCCCCTGAAGCATTACAGCAGAAATGACGGGAGATACAATCTTTGATACTTTAATACCTGGATAAATCTTTTCATTCTTGGATGCTAATATGCAAGGAATTTTCCTCCAAAACAGGCCTGTTTGTCAAGTTTAAAGACTTGCTGCTCTATGCAGTTCTTCTCCTCCAGTAACTTATTGAAATGATCTGGGAATATAATGTGCCTGTTCAAAGAAAGGAGTTCCAGAACCAAATATACTCTCAAAATGATCAGATACTTGTTTACTGGAATTGTTTCTCATACTGACTTCCTTTAAAGAAGTATATTTAACTTATAGGTTCATTTTATGATGTTTGGTTTGTGTATCCGTGAACTTTCACAGAGGTTGCAGCCCCATTTATTCCTCATCTCACATTGTCTGGTGTTCAGTCTGTGTCCAGTACTGTCTACATTGAGATTTTACCATTATGCTGTATGCTTTTTTTTACATGGCATTCTTCAACAGAGGATATTTTTTACAAAACTTTCTGTGACATTTCTTCCATGACATAGTATATACTTTGTGGGGTATTGCAAATGAATAGTCTTTGTTCAAAGGAAAACATTTCACATACAACCTATCAACCATATCTTTATGAAGTATAGCATAACTGAGCTGCCATATCAGTTAGCAGAGCAGATAAGATGACATAAAGCATGGTGCTTGACTTGCATAGCCAAGCTCATATTTCCATGTACTGGCAACAAAGATTAGTGCAACCTGTTGAAGTATGAAAATGAGTCATTATTTAGATGTCTGAAAAAGAATGGCTGGGAAGATACTGCATAAAAAAAATACATCTGTCTCTTTTAGTTACAATAATTCTTTAGAAAGCATAATGGACCCATTATTTATACTGTCCCTGTAGCAGTACATTTTATCTCATAAATAATAATTCAAGAGATACATTATTGTTACTGTGATCCTAAAGGTTCTTGTTATAGCCACATTAATATTTTCATTGATTAATGTTCTTTCTGGGAAGCTAAAGTAAGTAAGAGTTTTTGAAGGCTGATCATTGTTTGGTTTAAAGTGAACAAAAAAGTGGATCCCAGAAGAGGTTAGCTAAGATCCCTGTTCTATTCTAACTCTCATTTCTGAAACATAAAGTCCTGAAACACATGTTTCTGAATACCCTTATATGAACAATGGGAATTTAAACATTAAATTTACTTTCTCTGAAAACAGCTAGACACCTCTTAAAGCTGAGATAATTTTGTGACAACTCAGATACAGCAAAAAGAGCGCTTTTGAAAACAAACTTTTTTTTTTTATTTCCTGAATACTAATTTATGGTCTTACATGCTTGCAAGAGTTACCAAATTGTAGTTCCATTTGAAGTGTCTTGATATCTGTTATGCACAGAAGGATGAATTACTACATTCATCTTATTCAACAGTGTTGTTTCTTGAACATGCTTTTTATTGCAGTGTTTTCCACAAGAGTTCCATAGACATATATAGTTTTTTTTTAATACTGAATTTAAATGATTTAAAATACTTCCTTGAATCAAATCTGGATGCCATCTCTACTTAAGTCATTTACATAACAATGATAACAGTCACACCCAGCACTTAGGAATGGACATGCTGAATGGTTGCAAAGGGCACTGAGATTGAGAGGGCACCACAATTTCAGCATTTCTTGAACAATTATTAATACGTGCTTCTTTAGCAATGCAAAGCACAGTGTGAATAATGAGATGCTGAGTTCACTTGTGTGGGGGCCTAATTTTCCCAAGACTGCCCTGATTAAAGATATAGGAATATTTGAATCTGTAAGGTGTTTGGGAATGTAAATATCAGTGTCAATTTTTCTTTTCAAAATTAGATACCAGTTTCCTCAGGTTACTGTTGTAGAACACTGTAAGTCAAGTTTCACCTTTTAAAACACAGAGCATTAATTTAAAAGAGATGTACCATTTCTGATCTGTCCAACACTTCAGTTATACATCTTCCTTTACTACTCTCCATGCAGTTTCTACTGAAGTAATGTGGAGTGCCCAATGCACAAACTGCCACCTCAATTTTTCCACCACCACTCATATACTAATATGCTTGTAGCAGAACCACGTCTGAGGTCTATTAATGTTAAAGCCTGGCAGCAGTTTCATTCCTTTACTCTTTCCCTTTTTTATATTTGATCATTAAGAGTGCCAAGATTAAGTACTTATCATTTTAAGGAAGCTGTGACCTATTTCTTTAGAAATGAATGATCCTCTAAGTACTCAACAGGGAAGAAAACAAAAGAAAATGCATAGATTTACTTAATACACATAGTGTGAACATAAAGTTGTCCCTGTACACATAATGAAGGCACATAGTGGGTGGGAGTATAGCTCCACTCATTTGTAGCCTTACCATTAGGTGAAGGTGCTGGCTCAGCCATATGCCACCTGCCATTTTATCCCTGGAAAAGACTTTGCAATACCCATGGAGGCTGAAGGGGCCTCAGAGCTGGTAAGGATATTTTGGACAACTGGTAAATCTCTTGTCCTTCACAGGATTCGAACCTCAAATCATACAGCCTGTAGCTTAGTCACTATAATGACTGTGCCATCTGGGCTGATTTTGTGGGTGTAAGTACCCATAACAACACTAATTCAAGGTTATTTATGAAAACTTGTTAGATTCCTGTATAAGTTGTGCATATCCACCATTCCCACCTGTACATGGTCAGGAATGTGGCTACTTTGTAAATTTTTTTTATTTCTGGGATTCTCCCTTCATTTTTTGCAGCAGTCCATGTGATCTCCCTTCTGTTTCTAGCAAAAGAAAGGCACACTGTTTTTACAAAGTTGTTCAGTTAAATTGTAAATTGGTCTGTGTATGAAGTTGATTCTGTAGAACAGTTTTGGAACATAATTATGTTCTCTAAAACAAGTGAAATGCATGATGAATCACTGATGTAGTATTACAAGATAGTAACACTACATTAACACAAACATCACCATTGTTACAGTAATCAACACCATGTCACTGATTACCAGCATCCTTGTTGCCAGGTTGTTATTGGATAGTCCTTGTTGGTTTGGTTCATCCACAGCATTATTGCCATAGTTACTTATAGCAGGATACCAAGGTTCTGTTGGGTTTTGAGGAATTGAAACTGCACCACTAGAAGTGACATGCCAAGTATCACTTCCAAAATCAGAATTAGATATTTGAATGTTGGTCGAAGGTGTCCAGGCAATGCCTCGTCCATAACTTGATGGTCTGCTGTTAGGAACTTTGTCCATTGTAGGGTATGTTGATGTGGGAAGAGAAGGAAGTGCCATTTCTGATGGAGAATGAATGCTGTGAGTGATGCTGGATTCTGATGACTGTCCAGGCATCCATAATGCTTTACTCTGCTCATTGTTTGGTTTAACTGAGTCATATGGTGGTGTGTTGCTGCTGATGCTAATACTGCTTGTATCTGAAAATGACAGCAAGACATTCTTTGAATGTAACATTGTTAAATTAATTTTTATTTTCAAATTGACTGTCTTCCACATAGTTTCTAAATTAAATTATGTATCTCCTTGTTGTGCTGTCAGTGCAATGTAACACAATCTTATCTTATCTTGTGGGAACTTACAATACGTTTTTGTTAGGTCTATAAAATTATGTGGAATTTTCAACCCAGAATGCATACTAATTGACTCATGGGATATTTGATGATGCTCCATCTATAGCATATAAAGCACTGTATTAGAATATTATTTTTTAAACATTAGAGGAATGCTTCAATAGAAAATATACGTGGTTAGATAAACAAGTTTGAATAGATCTTTCCTGTATGTTATCTTGTTCTTATCTGAATGTTATTTTAAATGTTGTCTTCTGTTATTTATTTTATCAATGTATTTGAACTGTAAAATTATTTTTCTTATATTATTCTGAATAGGCACTACACATTTTCTATACAATCTTGTCTCTGTCATTGTTTCTTATTTAATTATATTCTATGTAAATGTTTGACTTACACAATTCTGAATACTATATATATATATAAATTCTGTATCCATTGGGTTCTTCTAACCCTTATGTATCTTACTGAATATAAAAACAAAAATAAAAAAAATAATAGCCTGGGTAATGGATTAGAAAGGATTTGAAAGGATTTCATACCAGAATTTTATGTGCCACAAAATGATGTATACACATAGTATCCCTACCTGGAGTCCAGTTATCCCTAGCAGATGATGATCTGTGTCCTGCTGAACCTCCACTAGGCATCCAGGGAGCTGCACCCTCTGTTTCTGGAGAATTTGTTCCTCTTTTATCTGCCCCTGTGTAGAAAACCCATATCTTATACTAATGTTTTCAATATAACCATGCTTATAACTTAATGAAATCATACCTAAACGACATATATCAAAGAGTACTAATAAAAAATACTAACTCTAAAAATTATATTTCTGAGTGGGAAAAAGTCAAGTCATGAGACCCACAAGGCTCAATTCTAGGTCTGTTGTTGTTTCTCCTTTACATCAATGATTTGCCACAATCAATAAACAATTTACGTAAACAACACTGTTTGCAGATGATACCAATATAATTTTTACACATCCAAATCTTATTGAATTTAAGGAAGAAATCAATAAAAATCTTTGAGAAGATAATATATTTCAAAACAATTTACTATCACTGAGTTTAAACAAAATTTACTATATGCAGTTTATGTCAAAAACTAATTTTGCAGTTAATGTGAATATAAATTATAAAACTAATCGAATTAATAATGTATATTACACTAAATTCAGCATGTTACATAATCAGGTCTCTGAAGTCCATCATTTCCTTGGAGAATCTAAGAATGATCTACATCTCTAGTGTGCACTCCATCATATCGTACGGTATAATTTTTTGGGGTAACTCCACTTACAGTAATACCATCTTTAAATTACAGACGAGAGTAATAAGAATTATGATGAATGCTGGAAACAGAGAATCCTGTCATGAGCTGTTCAAAATATTAAACATTCTACCCCTATACTCACAGTACATACTCTCCTTATTACTCTTCGTAGTTAAGAATATAAATATGTTCAAATCCAATTCAGTGGTACAGTCTATTAATACAAGACACTGTTCAGACCTGTATCTGTCTTTAGTGCATCTGTCTAAGGTACAAAAGGGAGGGTATCACTCAGGAATTAAAGTCTTCAATTGCTTGCCTCCAAGGATAAAAAGTTTTTCTAGTGACATGAGGAAATTTAAATCAGCCTCAAAAAGGTTTCTTTTGGAAGGTTAATTTCATACTATTCAAGAACACTTTGACTGGAACTTATTGAGCAATACTAGTACAGGGAATTTACCAGTAATTAATGATTGCTGATATTGTAGTTTTAATAATTAAATTATTCATTTATTGTATTTCTTTTATTGTTTGTTAAATCTGTATGTGTATATATTTATTTGACAACACTTATATTCTTCCTTTAAGTAAAATTTATTGATAGCTCTTCCATCTACGTGTTAACTATATGTTGTTTATATTGACTATTTCTACATCAACACGAAATTGTATTTTGATTGGATTTATGGAAAATAAAGCTAACTAACTAACTAACTAACTAACTAAGTAACTAAATAGTGACTGGAAAAATACATTACGTGTATCTTGTGGGGATAAATTTCACTCCATTACTTTCTACCTGAAGGACAGAAAACCAGAAATTATGTAATTAGGGAAACTATTTCAGTGGCTTCTACAGTTCTGTAATATATACTTTGTACAATATTCAGTATTACAAAGAGTCAGAATGTTTCATTCCACTGGTACTGTGTCCTAGTTAGCTTCTGACGTTTATTTAACCCTGAATAAAAGAAATGATATTTTTGTCTCTCTAAAGCTGGGTCCACACTTGTAATGATACCGTGTAACGTAACACTGTATCATGACAGTGTGGAGGGGACTCGTGACCGCGTAATGAATCAGAAGTTGGTTACGCGGCCACGTGACCAAATAACCAACTTCTGATATGTTATGCGGTCACGAGTACCCTCCACACTGTCACGATATGGTGTTACGTTACGCGGTAATGATACAAGTGTGGACCCAGCTTAAGATGCTTCCCGTCTTATTTATTGACCTTTCAAATACTGCCATTCTATTTTGTACAAGATGGTATACTGTAACATCTTAGGCTGATGAAATTATTTCATTGCATTTGACTCAGGCTCAGAAATAAGTGAAGAAGGGCCCATTTCCACTGGTTGAAGAATGTGTAACAATATTCGTCACACCATGTTAAAGTGGAGTTGAATCTTGCCAAAACTGAAGGTTATGTTTCTGGAAAACTTCATATTCAATGAAATTGTATTAAAATTTTTAAGAATTCATGGGAAAAATAGGTTTTAGGCGCTTAAGGAACTGATCCATATGAAGCATTACCACAAGGAGAATAGATTGCTTTATCTATACTGGGGAGGCGAGGGACAGAGATATCTTGAGTAAGTGTGTGTGTGTGTGTTTATGCATGTGCTGTCTCTGTCTGTCTGTGGCAGCCAGAAGCCATCAGGTAATAACATTAGCTTGAAATTTTGGCAGTAGTTTTAGGATATGATAAATGCTGTGCCATGTATGATCAAAATTAGCCTATGAGATAGGGGTTGGATCATGGGATTTCTTCTGCCCCGAATGTTCGGTTAAAATTTAAGTTAAGCAAATTACATCATTGGAAATGTCGTGCTGTAGTGAATTCCAGGTGGGCACCCAGCATTTTTTTGGGGGGGATGTGGGGAGGGTGATTGACTCTGAGGCTGTAATTCATTTATGTTTGATTTTAAAAACCGTGTTATAAAATTCATGTCATAAATATAACATGTTCTATAATCCACTCATCTAATTTAAATCATTAGGTCTAATCTTCCTGCTTTTTTCAAACTTTGTCTAAGACTCTGTGAGTTTATTATTTTATTTCCCAAAATTCCAATGTACCAGTCATCAGCCAATTTCAGTGGCTGATTTTAACTGAAGGGTAAATCGTGTAACCTGTTTCACATCACTGTGTCTACGATACTTGAGTTTCTCTGTTAATTTCAATGTGTGGGGGGGGGGGCAGGGGGTGCAGCCCGGCAATGTTCCTTTTGGGTGTGTGCTTGGTAAATACAATAATGTATAATAAAACAGGGTGTATACCATGAAGGACTCATGAAAGAATTAGTTTGAACTGAAACTTATTTAATTTGACTTACCCTTAATAAACTTATTAAAGTGTGTTATAATCATGAATTGAAAGTATAAAATAATCATGAGATGGAATAGTTTAGGTTCTTCCTTTTTTGGAAGACCTCATTTTGGCAAATTACTATTATTGTGTGTGTGTGTGTGTGTGTATGTTCACCTTGAGATTACCCTTTTAATCATGTAGCAATCAAGAGTTTTTAGTAGTTTTGAATGAGAGCAAAAGGTGGCCAATATAAAAAACAGGAGCACATACGTATGCTTCATTCAGTATCACAATCTCAGACCTTGCCAAATGAAGTGAAGTTTGAAGCTCAGACCACTATCTGTACTCAAAGTGAGTACAGCCCCTTCAAGTCACTTACAAGACGTTGATGAAAAGAAAAGATTACTGTCTAAAATCAAGCCAAACCACAGGAAAATCGCTATTTTCTTTATTTTAATCTTTGAACAAAAGAAGTACGCTGGACCTCAGAATATGGAGGATTTATTTAAGTTAAAATGGCCGGGTAGCTCAGTCGGTATAGCGGCTGACTACGGGCTGGATTTTCCGGGGATCGAATCTCGGTGGGGACGAGATTTTCTGCCCATCCAGACCGGCCCTGGGGCACACCCAGCCTCCTGTAAAATGGGTACTGGGTCATTCCCGGGAGTAGAGGCGACCGGGGCGTGGGACTGACCCCACCACTCCCATCTAGTGTGCCGAGGTCCTAGAAAGAGTAGAGCTATACCTCTACCCACCCTAAGGGCCTTCATGGCCTATAAAAAGAGCGAAAACCTACCTATTTAAGTTCATATACCTGTTCCTTGTGGCTGCCATGGATGACTAGTCACATCTGGTGAGTAGGGCTGGTGATTACTAGGCTTGTGTTGTTGATCAGGCACATTGTTTCTCTTACTGGTATTTTCATCACGTCCATTATACGGATTTGTGAGAACTGATAAACCAGGACATTCTCCTGTGGTTGGGCTGAAATTAAGAATGACAATTTACTGACTGCAAGCCTTTTAAAATGACCAAATTAAATATTATTGCATACATTATACAAATTTGCCTTGAATATATTGTCTGTAAAAGCATGTTAAAGTCTTAAAAAATTGCAATGATAACTATTTTGCATGAAAAACCTGAAGCACTGTTTCAAAATTTGTTGGTTTGGATGATATAACTTGTGATGGTATGTGTCCGAAGAATTTTAAGTATGGGATTTCTGTTGAATTACATGATTAATCTCTGAAGTCATCTGTCAGTATTTCACAGAAAATAGAGAATGTTATAGTTGTTCATTAACTTGCACTGATTGATTAACCACTGACAAGCAGTATCTAAAATACAAAAGTATTGGATTGTTGAAATTAAGCAATCGTAAAGAGGGTGTGAGTCCAAAATGTTTTGCACATAGCACAGACATTTAAAATACATACACCAAACAGAGTAGATTGAGTTCTCCCAGACAGTGTTCCACAGAACCTCAGACTTCCACAAAGTGAAAGTATAGGTTGTACAAGCAAATGTAATTAAAATATAAAAAGCTATATTGAAATATAATTATAAAATTCATATAAAATAACTTTCATTATTTCTTAAGAATGATTCAATCATTGATCTGTATTTTATGTATTAAAAATTAGAATAAGTAAGTTAAGCTACTTTGAAAATTAACTTTTTTTGAGTGAGCCACATTTTTTGTTAACAGATGTCCAATAAGCAGGTGTTGAACTGATACTACATTAGCATGGAGGTGTGATAATTGTGTCAAAAATTCACTAGTCAGTGCTGCATTGCGCTGCTGCTGTAACAATTAGGTCACTGTAAACACTTATACCAAAAAATATTTTACTTGTGTATATGCATTGTTTTCTTGTAGCTGAAAATTAGACTGTGACAAATTCAAATATCTGTACACATTGTTTATTCCCTGTGATCATTGTTTATTAATAACAAATTCAGGTGAGATCTACATTAATTTTATTTGAATATGGAATCTGTTTTTTTGTCATTGGCAGTTTTTATTATTTTTGTTTCTTGTCCGATCATTTTGATCAGAAATGTGATAGTAAAGGCAGATGTTTACAGTTTAAAACGCTATTTTTATTTTTTATGTCGGTTTTATATAAGTCTATGTTTTCTGGTATGTTAAATTTAGGACCACTATTTTATATTCTTAAAATTTTCAGTGAATTTTCTTTTGTATTGATTCTCTTTTCTTTCTAATATTATTTTAGACATTCGTAAGATCTGCTCTATTTCTCAAATTTTCACTATGTCCTTTATATCTATCACCCCTTTCCATGATTCCATGTTTCTTTTTCGCACAATAAACATGTTAATTCCTGAACGCCAAATATATCAAATTGTTAGTATTTAGGTTTAAAAAAGTTTATAAAATTACGTTTAGGAGTGATTTATGCCAAAAATATTCAGCCTAATCGGTTCATCAGAAGATACACATCATCAGCACATACTTATAACAGACTGAATACTTGAATGAAACAGATTTCTGAATTTAAATTTCCAGTGTCAAGTCAAATGTAATAATAATTTGTCTCGAAAGAAAGAAAGAAAAATCACTCTTTGCGTTTCAGATTTCAAGAATGAGGCATATTGGTGTTTATGCTGTATTTTTCATGTACATGGAATGTGATTTTTATTTCCAAATATGCACAATTGAATAATATGTCAATCTTATATATATGTTTAATATTTCTTGACTATCCTTATGAACTGCAGTTTTTAGCATGTTTAAAAATTTTATCAGAGGTTTTGCAAATGTTTTTGGTATGTGAAATGATTCTGTGACCAAAATAAACTTGGAAACACTGTTTTAGGCAAACATATGGACCTCAATATGGAACGTTTTGTTTGAACATATAAATTTTCACCTCTGATTAGGGATCCTACAATGGAATGGGTGTGAGGAATGTTCCTGTTCCTAGCTCAGCATGGCGTGTGCAACTGGTACATTTTTTTTGCTGCTTTTTTATTCTTAGAATATAGACTAATGTTAGGTTTTATGCCAAAATGCCATTTTCTGTTCATTTGTCCCTAAAAATCTAAACTCTCACAAGTAGAATGAAAACTACTAACACCATCAAAAATTAGAACTGAACTAATTCATACCCTGCTGACCCACAAACCTTGGAATAAATCATCAAAGCACTGCCATACAGGAACTATGTAGTGACATCTGAATCATTCCATGTTTATACTTATTCTTGGAAGCATAGATTTGTTTAATGAGCTGCTATATCAAAAATACCCTTGAGTATATTTACACTTATAGGTCAATTTAACCCTTAGCTGTCTTTATACAACCATTAATACTTGTGGTAATACAGAGACACCAGATTGTTTAGAGTTGAGTAACACACGAATAAATCTATGCCAAAGAAAAAATCACAAAAATTTGACTTGGTTTTTCCACCTATGATTTGTCTATTTGATTCATAGCCCATTTGAAAGCATTCTATGAACACCAGCCAGACTGTATTGTTACACTCATGAAACTTTTAACTTTATATTAGCTACTAGACCTTTAGACAATGTGCACAAAGCAACTGCATGCAACTAAAGCATTTTACAGAATCTTTCATTTCAGTATGAGCAGGAAGATCTTACCATATAGGTGGATGACAATATCCACTGTGCAAGAGAAGCAAGAAGACCAAATTAACTATTTTTATCATCATTTGTAATGAACCAATCAAAATAGATATTAAATTCATTATCTGTTACATTATATGTGCAAATCTGTAAAGTAGTATAATCGTAGAATACCAGTAAAATGACACATGCTACCTGAATTAAAGTTTTTATAATTCCTTGTACTTCATGTTAATTATCAAAGTGTAAGTGTTCTATCTGACAAAATTTGTGTAATAGATAACTTTAAGTGCATGGAGGATGCTCCATTCTTGATCACTGATTGTCACTCAAATATTGAAAAAATTTGCTGCCTTAATGCAAGCCTGGTTGCAAGGGTTTACAAGCTGGGCAGTGAACAATGTCTGTTCCAGACTTTATAAACACTCTGTATTGTATAAATCACATGTTTAGCAAAAAGCCTTTTCCTGTCCCTTCAAGCATGTTGATTTGTGAGATTACATTTTGTATTGTAAACCTTTGACATACATCTTTAACAAATCATTATCAAAAGGTACATTCCTGAAGTGGCTTAAATAAGCTATAGTTAAACTCTTATTTAAAATGGGTGATAAATCTCAATTAGCTAACTAGAAACCAATTTCTCTTGTAACAGGATTATCTAAATTATTTTAAATACTTATGTTTTGAAGAATAAATCAACATTTTCAAGCTTATTATATATTGGTTCCTCAGCAATATGGATTCCAAAAAGGCTTATCAACTGATAATGCTTCATGTAAGCTTACAAGTTCTATTTTTAAAGCATTGAACAAGAAAATATATGTTTCTGGTATTTTCTGTGACTTTGTGTCCAGGAATACCTCAACTTACTTTCAATAAAATGAATCTAATCTATACAGTTGAGACTAAACACCTGGGAGTCTATATTACAGAAACATTAAAGTGGAGCACCCATGTACAGTCACTTGCAGATAAACTCAGTAAGGTATCTTTTATGATTAGGTCTCTATAGGAGATTATGAGTCAATTTGTATTATGTAATATTTATTATTCAAAGTTCCAGTGCTTTTACTGTTTGGAATAATATTTTAGGGGTGAAAGGAGAATAATTAAAATAAAAAAATATTTGGAATACAAAAAAGGGTGATAATATCAATGATTGGAGTTAATTCAAGTATGTCCAACTGTGTCTTGCCAGCAATTATTTAAAGAAATTAAAATCCTCACATTGGCTTCTCTGTACATATATTGGAATTGACTTTTTACAAAAAAAAAAAAAACTGTCAGAGTCTGGAGCAAAACTCAAAATACAAAAATAAAAAAAAAAAAAAAAAAAAAAAAACAAAAAAAAAAAAAAAAAAAAAAAAAT
>Ga0123352_10010384_pt1 | contig 14611 bp, 13 predicted proteins | sample TergutLab28metaG_FD_89700 | JGI IMG/M metagenome (GOLD analysis project Ga0123352, IMG submission 89700) | Labiotermes labralis P1 segment gut microbial communities from Petit-Saut dam, French Guiana - Lab288 P1 | ecosystem: Host-associated > Arthropoda: Insects > Digestive system > Gut ... | reverse complement strand
TTCGATCTTTGTTTTCGTCATCGTCTCCGCCGCCAACGGTGGCTTTGTCAACGATGCTTTCAAAAACGTAGCGATCAAACTCGCTTAGAACTTCGTTTTGCTCTAGTGTTCGCTGGAAAGTTGCAATACGTTTTTTGACGATGCTCTCTTTGTCATGGGAATGTTGCAAATCGGCATACTCGTCTTGGAGTTTTGCAAGGGAGGAGCTTAGGGCGAGATATTTTGTATCATAGGTGCCTTTATCAATGCTCTCATTCAGAAAGAGGTCAACCAGCTTTTTTCGCTTCTGTTCAAGCGCACTTATTTCTTTTTCAACATGAGCAAGTTTTTTTACTACATCGCCAGAACATAAGGCTTTTTCGATGCGCTTTAATAGTTCATCCATTATACCCTTGTTATTATGGCACAAAAGGCGATAGCTTTCAAGGAAAGCCTGCTCGACAGTTTCTTCAGGGATCCCTTTTGCATCAGGACAAAACTTTTTCCATCTTTTGGTATTGGTGATGCACTGCCATATCGTTTTCTGATATTGAGTTCCGCTGTGCCAACTACGGCGTGAAAGATTACTGCCACAAAATCCACATTTGAGCAGGGAACTGAAGGCATATTTTCGACTGAACTTCTCTCGCCTACCGTCAACGCCTTTTCGACCTCTAGCTCTACGCTCGATAATTTGCTGTGCGGCCTCAAAGATTTCTTCGCTTATGATGGCTTCGTGGTGGTTGCGGATATAAAATTGATCCTCTTCGCCAAAATTGTCTAGCCTGCACTTGGAGATAGGGTCGAGGGCAAATGTCTTTCCCTGTCTGAGATCGCCTTTGTATTTTTCGTTCTTGATGATGCCCATCACTGTAGTTTCAGCCCATTTTTTATTGCCGTGCTTGGTTTTATGGCCTAACCGTTCTAGCTCTCTGGCTATGATATTGCAACCGGCACCTTCTATATAACGGTTGAAGATATAGTGAATGACCTTGGCTTCTTCACTGTTTACGGATAGGCTTTTAGATTCTTTGTCATAGTCATATCCTAAGCAGCCTTGAAAGCCGACCATTTCCCCACGCTGCATTTTCATTTTTAATCCCTTTTTTACATTTGCAGAGATGTTTTCGACCTCTTGTTGGGCAACGGAACTTAAAATCACAAGCAGCAGCTCGCCGTCCATGGTGAGGGTATCTCCATTTTCTTCTTCAAAGAAAATGGAGATATTTTTCTCTTTTAGCATACGGACATAGCTCAAGGTGTCCAAGGTGTTGCGGGCAAACCTTGATATGGTTTTTGTAATAATCATATCAATTTCACCGTTCATACAGTCATTGATTAGTCTTTGAAATTCCTCTCTTTTTTTGACTTGTGTTCCTGTGATAGCTTCGTCAGCGTATATGCCTACGAAGTCCCACTCGCCCTTGCTGCTTATAAGATCGGTATAATACTGAACTTGCGACTTATAGCTGTTAAGCTGATCTTCGCTATCCGTGCTGACCCGACAATAGGCGGCAACCCTTAAACGCTCAACCTCTTTACGGAATGCACGGTGGGGGAGAGGGTTTGCCTTAATTATTTCGACCTGTCTCATTTTGTCTTCCTATATTACAGATTTTGTTTTTTGGAAAGGAGCACAATGTAAACTCATGCGACACTTGTAAGATTTGAAGGAATTTCGTAATCTTTCATGAGCTGTTGCTTCATGAGTGTGTACTCTCTTTCGGTGATGAGTGAGTTAGAAAATAGCTGCTTCAACATGGCAAGTTGCATACTGTATTTTAGCAAATCAGTCTTCAATAAAGCCCTCCTTTTGAGACCATAACAAAACTATTAAGAAAGTAGATATTAGGCTTGCCGGTTTTCGTATAAATACTGGTAGAGATATTTACAATATTCTTGAAAAACTTCGCTATGCGCTGTGCGTATAGCGAAGAGCGTTGGCGGTCGGTCGCAGATGATATAGAAATGAATAAGCAAGAATGCGCTTAATTCATCCCATTCGCTTTTTTTCATGTATTCATCCATTTGGGAAACCAAAGAATCTATAGTGTTGTATTCCAAAGTGGAAATCAGTTCTTGTGCTTCACATTTCGCCGCTATTGCAATTTGTTTCGAGTTATTACTACCATCTGAATTCACAAAATTAGAATTGCAAATGGACTGCCTATATCCTTCTCGGCGATTTATAAGCAAGGCGTTGTAAGCTGTTTTCAATGCCTGACTGTTCATTTTGAGTTTTCCTTTCTCCATGTTTTCGATTCCGACCACCGGTACCAGTACGGGTGACGAGGATTTGAGAATTAGAAAGTTAAAACTTACTTTGATTTCCAAACTTTCCACCTGCATTATCAGTATACTGCTGGATTGAACAAGTGGTCTTAATCTTGCTGTGGTGGACATTGTTCTAAGATCAATAAAAAAAGGATGTCTAGGCATTTTGCTTAGTCATCCTTTTTTGCGCTATATATGATATAATTACGCCATGTGGAAGTAGAGTCTGTTTTCAATAATATCGCTTCTGACATGATGTTTGATGGAACTCGAATAAAAATAGACCGCATAGCTTTTGACAAAGAAGGTTTTATAAATTCTGATTCAGACTGTCTCATTGTGCACGGCGAGGGGGGTAGCGGGAAGTCGGGGATGATAAAGGACTGCTTCCAATGCGAAACCTCTTTCCCTGTGTTCATTTTTCGTGCAACGGATTTCGAATCAGCAAGCCTCCCTGAATTCTCACGTAAATTTGGCAATTACACTTTCGAGGAATTTCTTAACGTCTTTCAAGGTGCTCCAAGGAAACTATGTATTATTGATTCGGCTGAAAAATTTTTCACCATGGCGCATCAGGAAACCATGCTTAGTGCAATAAATTTACTGATCAGACATGGGTGGAAAATAATTATTACTACACGTACAAGCTACAAAGACAACCTAATTAACTCTGTTTTGCGCTCAATCAACATTATCGAATGTCAAATTGAGTACTTAAAGGTTGATGAATTAGCCAAGCTCGGAGCGGAGTATTCGTTTGCTCTGCCAAGTGATTCCCGCTTGTGCAACTTTATTTGCAACTTGTTCTATCTTAATCTTTATTTATCCATCGTAAAAGACTCTGAACAAGATACGACTAGCACATTTAGACAAAGAATTTGGGACGAAATTATATGTAATGGGGTACATAGAAAAGAAAGACTCCATGTTAGACGTGGAAGCGCAATCTGTCACATTGTCATGTCTAATATTAATACTGGAATCTATTACTATGTTCATCAGCCTAGTGATGATAGCCAGGCTATGGACGCACTATTGACAAGCGGGATCATCGCGGAAGATAAAGTTATGAACGGCTACTATCTCACTCACGATGTTTATGAAGAAATTGTTCTAAAATACATTATTCAGATTGAATACAACAGAAACTCGTCGCCAGAGATATTTTTTTGCGCTATCGGTAATTCTCTTGTAATGCGGAAGGCATTTAGATCTTGGCTCCATGATCCCTTTGAATCTGTTCGGGATAAAGAATTGCCGAACTTCATTGCTAAAGCGTTGCAAAGCGGAAGTGTTGAACCAATATGGAAAGATGATATCCTGATTTCCGTTCTAAACGAGCCCGCTCAGCATTATTGGCAAGTTCTTGAAGAGCTGTTTATCCAAGACGATTATGACCCACTCTTTCGCGCAACTTCTTTATTAGACACTGCTTGCAAAGTGGTCGACAGGGATTTTTTACAGCACCTACTCTTGACTCCAGAAGAAATTGAATCACATAACATTTACAGGTTCACAAAGCCATCAGGTGCAGGTTGGGATCATTTAATTAAATTTATCTGTGAACAAAAAAACGATATCTCTTGGAAACCTATTTCAATTATGCTTGTTATAAAAACACTTAAGTCATGGGTAAGGGTTAACCCGGAAGGGGTAACAACTCAAGCTGCTGGGCGAATAGCACTTTATTTATATCACCTCATAAATGTGAATAGCAATATGCAATATAGGCTAGGATCTGAGCGAGAAAAAAGTGTGATTAGTGTGGTTTTGCAAAGTGCTCAAGAGATTTTTCCAGAGTTAACGGCAATTTTTGAAGATGTTCTGGCATCAGATGGTGTTGACCATAGAGAAACATATTATGACATATGTGTGCACTTATTAAGTGAAATTACTGATAGCCGTCCTATGTGTGGATCTGCTCCTAGTTTAGTAATAGCCTTAGCCAATTGTTTTTGGCTAGACAGTGCTAGAGAGCAAAACGATTGGTACAACTCTCCCGATATAGAGCGTGACTTCGGCGTAAGTCGAGCGTGTAGAATTAGTTATTATCCGGCAAGCGCTTTGCAAACACCAATATTTGTTCTTTTACAAACATCGCCGATTGAGGCACTAGATTTTATTGTTGATCTGCTCAATCAAACTACCGAAAAGTACAGGGAGTCAAGACTCAACAAGGAATATAATGAATGCTCCACCATACAAGTACGCTTTTCTAGTGGAAAAATATTTCCTCAGACCGTTAGTTCTCGTTTGTGGGAGCTTTATCGCGGTGCATCAACAGCTCCGTCTTTGCTTGAAAGTGCACTGATGGCTCTTGAGCGATGGTTATATCTCGAAATTCCTCAAATGCCTCAGGATATTGTGGTAAACATATGCAAAAGGCTGTTGTGCAGATCAAGCTCTGCAGCGATTACAGCTGTTGTGGTAAGCATGGCAACAGCTTTCCAGACAAGCTATTCGAGATCGCGTGCATCCTGTTACACACCAAAGAGATATTTCACTTTGATTTGCAACGATTTGTAAAAGAGGGTACAAGTGGTTTTCTGCAAGGTTTTTCTAGAAATGAAGTTTTTGATAAGGAGCGTGTTGCTTCAAACAAACTGCCATTTAGGCAAAAGAGATTCGAAGAGATTATCCTTGACTATCAAATTCATAAAGGCGATTTAACAAACGATGAATTCCAACAGAGATTGGATACGCTGTATCGCAACATAGATGAGTCATTTGAAAATGTAGAGGGCTTAGACGAAGCGATCCAATTTTCCTATTACCGCATGGATTTAAGGAAAATGGAGCCCCGTGTTGACGAGGCAAGAGTGCGTGAGGGGAACACCTATATTCCGATTACTGCTAGTTTGCCGGAAACTTTAGTTAAGAGCCAGCAAGAATCAGAAAAGGTCAGAGAAGAACTTAGTAGACATTGGCCTCTTAAACTATGGAGCAATGCTCGATATGAAAAAGATGAGAGCAAGTTTGCAAAATATTCCCAATATGAAGAAAACGCCTCTTTAGCCTTGGCTGAAGCAGTTGAAATGATTGCCCCACAAGAGCATAGCATATTGTTTGATGATACACCCATCTATACCTCCGCAGTTTTACTTCGAGATTTTGGCCAAAGCCTTTCGCAAGAGGAGACTCATGCTTGCACAAATATTCTGTTAAAACGCTTAGAACAGCTTGTTGATCAGCATTATAGATATCAGTTCGGAGATGGCTTTGATGTAGCAATTGCAATGCTTCCATTTCTGATTTCACGGCAGAGTGATGTTGAGGAAGGTACTTTAGCGAATCCAATTGTGTTGATGCTTGCAATCCTGTTGGATTGGGAGAAGCCACGCAAAATGGCTATTTTGGCTTTTCGCAAAGAGATTTATAAACAATACTCCGTTTTAGCGGGTCACATTATGTCGGCACTTTGTAAGTTGAAGCCTATTTATGATCAGACTGTTTCTAGAAGAAGCGGAATTTCACCTGCTCAATTTATCGAAAGACACATCCGAAAACAAGCGCAAATGCTTTTCCAGGAAAACGCCGGAGTTCCCGATTTGAAGCTTGATAATCTCGACTACCAAGCTCTACAAACATTAAGTATGCTAGTAGATTCTTCTGTACCATCCTCGGTAGATATTGTCATCGGTACAGGCGATGGCATTTGGTCTGAGCTGTTTTCGAGCGAACGGAAAAAGCGTGATCGAGGTGAGTTTAGGGACTATGAACAAGAAAATGATTATATAGATTGGCTAGCTGAATATTTATTGCGTGCCAGTAAAGATGTGCAACTTATAGTTCTGGAGAGCTTAGCTCCGCATCTTGAAGATTCAGAAAACTTTGAGCATTTATTGCGTAGTTTAGTTTTTACTCAAGATAGACTTAGGCAAAACGAACCCTTCTGGAATTTGTGGGAAGAGCTCTTTACTATCATAGAAACTTTTTGTGTTAAAAAGAAAGATTATTTCATTAAACGTGCTACTGACCTAGAGTATAGCATTCTCAAAGAAGAGCAGCTCATCATTACATATGCTTTCGCCTTTCGATGGTGGGTTGAAGGAGTGACAGCATGGCATACTCTATCTCCTGCGAATAATGATTTTTTTATGCGCCTAGCCAATGAACTTGGATATCACCCTTGCATTATCTATGCGCTTTCACGCGTACTCAACACAGTTGGATACGAACTATTAGAATATGGCATTGATTGGCTATCTACAGTCATTCAAAATAATAGTCACCTTGTTAAAATGGCTTTGCCTGTTAATACCGAATATTACATTGAAGAATACATACAAAGGTATATCCATCTGCATAAGAATGATTTAAAGCGCAATGCAGAGATGAGGAAATCTGTCATTGCTATCTTGAATTTTTTAGTTGAAAAAGGCTCGACGTGTGGGTATATGCTAAGAGAGAACCTTAGCTAGAGAAGCTTTGCAAGTGCTGCTGTTTGCTGCAAGAGAAAGGGTATCTAAAGGAGAAAATCATCCCGCTGGTTTATATAAGGAGTCCGATTTACTTAGTGGTAAATCGGACTCCTTTTGCAAACGCTGTTTGAACTGGCTGGTAGAACCATTAGTTTTTATATTGTATTTTTTCGTTCCGATTGCTACTCTCTAGAATCACATTTGATGATAACTTGCAATTTTTTTGAGTGGATCATTCTTCCTCGACTACATTATTCTGTTTGGACATTGATTCTTTCACATCGCGCAACATCAGCTTTAATAATTTTTGCTCGACGGTTTCACCTTCTGTTCTAAAATGGCTTTCCACAATGAATCTTCGTCCTTCGATTTCATATGTGTTCACTGCTTCTAGCACAGTTTTCTCTTTTGACACAGCGCACCTCCTTTCTATTGCTTGTTAATGCGATTCTAGGTTCATATTTTACACCAGAATTGCAGCAATAGAAAATTTTTCCGGCTCATTCCTTTGTGTTCCCACACTCTATATCAATTACAACTTTTACATTGACATAGTTTTTCAGTCGCTTATTCCGGAAATTTTCACCTTCTCCATCAAACAAAAAATGTCTCACAAAGTGCCTAAATTCAAGGATTTTTGCGAATCTTGCCGTTGTAGTAAAACCACACATTCCACATGTGCGCATCTTGGAAACATATCGACCGGAGATACCCCTCTCGTCTGATAGCCCTGCTCGGCAAAAAGTCTCAAATCCCGCGCTAGGGTTGCGGGGTCGCAGGAGACGTAGACGACTCGCTTGGGTGCGAGTTTCACGATCTGTGCTATGACTTCGGGGGCGAGCCCTTTGCGCGGGGGATCTACGATGATGACATCCGGTTTGATACCGCGGGCTTCCAATTGCATTGCGGCATCTGCCGCGTCGCCTAAGATGAACTCTGCGTTCTCAATGCCGTTTACGCGGGCATTTTCCTCGGCATCTGCGACGGCGGGGGAGACAATCTCCGCGCCGATGGCGTGTTTTGTGCCTTTTGCCATGATGAGGGTGATGGTGCCTGTGCCGCAGTAGAGGTCTAAGAGGGTTTCCTCTCCGGTGAGACCAGCATAGATGCGGGCTTTTTCGTAGAGTCGTTCAGCTTGGGGCGGGTTGATCTGAAAGAAAGAGCGGGGAGAGAGGCGGAAATCCAGCCCGCAGAGGGTGTCAACCAGTGTATCCTCACCCCAAAGAGTGCGGAAATCGCCTTGGAGAACCACATTGCCCGGATCGCGGTTGATGCACAGGAGGATGCCGGAAGCTTCCGGACAGTGATGGCGGAGCATTTCAATCAGCTCCTCTTGCTTCGGCAGTTTGGCAGTTGTTGCCACAATACAGATGGCAGATTTGCCGCTGCTTTGCGCCTCACGCACGAAAAGATGGCGGATGAGACCTTTGCCTGTGGTCTCGTCATAAGCTGGGATATCGTGCGCGGACATCCACTCTCGCAGGGCGCTTGCGGCGCGGTTGGCGGATTTGGCTTGGATGAGACAATCGGTCACCGGAATAATTTGATGACTCCGGCGGCGATAGAAACCGGTGACGGCTCCCGCGCCTACAGCGAAGATGGCTTTGTTGCGATAGTGGAGTTGTTGCTCTGCACCCATGATGGGTGTGACGGGGATATCCAGCCTGCCGACGCGGGTCAAAGCGTCTGTGACACGCTGCTCTTTGGCACGGAGCTCTTCCTCGTAGTTCATATGCAAGAAATCGCACCCGCCGCAGGGACCGAAGGCGGGGCATCGTGGCTCTATCCTGTGAGGTGAGGGGGAGAGCAGTGTCTCAATCTTCGCCCAAGCGACATTTTTGGTGCTGCGGAGGATGCGGATGTCACAGGTTTCACCTTGAATGGCACCCTTGACGAAGACCACCTGTCCATCAATCCGCGCAACGCCCTCGCCCTCGGAAGTGTAGCTCTCAATGTGTACGGTATGCAGTTCGTTTTTGATGAGCGGCATAGGGGTGACCTCATTTATGCAGCGATGTGCTTTGCAATAAGCACCTGTCCATTGGACTTGAAATCGTCAAGGCTTGTGTATTGTTTATAGACGGCATTTGTTAGGGCATCTCGATCACGTTTACTTAAAGCATCTAGATTTTCGTGCACAGCAATAGAAAGCGGATTTCCAGTTCCCATTGACATACGAAGACAAAAAGCTGCTGCTCTCGAAGCATGAAGATCAGATCGGATCCCCATTATATATACAGGAGCATTTACATTATCTAAGATAGCAAAGTCAGTTTCAAATCCGGGCTCATTGGTTGGTCGATAATTACGTTCTATTTTTTGGAAACGCTGTCCTAAGTCCTCGACGACAAAAGAATTGAAATACTCAAGAAACATACTGGCAATATATTCTTTTCTGAGAATATCCATATTCGTTACTTTTGCAATAGCCATCTGATACTGCAATAGATCATCAAGAAATGTATCAATGCTTGTACGTAGGATAAAATTTCCACCAGAATCTTCTATGCCATTATTAATTAGGATTTTTGACAATATCTTGTTCTTATTGTCTGTATTGACATCGAAGCGATATGAAAGTCGCATCAATGTTGTGCCAAAATCACATATTTGCAAATGATCGCCCTGATCCTTTAAAAAAATGTCAAGCATATCACCATCTTCGTGATAAAAAGGAGCGAGAACTCGATATGTGCCGTTGGGAAGCGGTTCTAGTTTGATTTTTTCCGATATTGCACTAGTTATTGTTTGAATGTTAATCATTTTTAGAAACCTCCCATTCCTAGCGTTAACTGACTAACTTTATCTTCTAAATCAGGAAAATACTCATCCCATTTTTGAATTTGGCAGTCATTTAAAAATGCGTGAAGCGCCTCATGAAAAGTTAGATATTTGTTAGTTTCTATTGCATCCAATGAATCAGACAAATCACTGGTAAGCTGGTGATCATATAGCATGTGGACATGATAGCTGTTAAACTCATTTTTATCGCCTATTTTGTTTCTATGAGGGTGTTTTCCGTTATATCTGCAAATAGTTACCGCACCTTCTTCAGAATTATATCGGAGACCTATGGAAAAGCATGTGGCAATTTCAGTATTGAGTCGCATAAAAACTTCAAACGTGTTTTTGTTGTCAAGAGAAGCGCATGAAAAATCATTGCGCATGGTGTAGTTGTTTCTTTGATCTTGATACATAGCTTTTTTTGGCTTTGCAGTAATAATTTTAGGGCAATATATGAGGGATTCAATGGTGGTTTTATTCATTTTGTTCCCGCCTTTAATACCAAATAAACTCCGTAGGATACATACTATAAGTGCAAGTGAAAACTCTTTTATTTCATTATACATTAATTATTGATTATGTCAACGCAGCTACCACGCTCGGTTTTTGCATTTGGTCTATGCCTGTACCCCGCTGCATACAGTGTAGGGAAAGAGGTGGGGTTATGCACACGAGATATGAGCAAAAACGACAAGGAAAAAGAAAGCTCCAAGCAATCCGCCTGACTTGCTGTTTCCTGCTCCTGGGGACGACGCTCTTTTTGCGTGCCTTTTTTCCTGCTACTTTGGATGTGATGCGTGAGCGGGTCTTGCCGCGTTTGGAGGAAAATATTGACTATCGGGGCGCGTTTCTGGCGATTGGGGAGAGCATCGCGGGGGATGTGCCGTTTTTGGAGGTGCTTTCAGGTATTGCTGTCCGGGCATTTGGGGGTGGGGAGGCGCAGTTGGAGCTGGTGAAAGTACAGGCTGTGCCGGAGAAAGTGGAAGAGGCTCCCATGCCGGAGACATTAGAGCTCAAGATATATCCGCCGATTGAGCAGGTGATTTACATACCGGAGCCGGATTTGCCTTGGCTGCATACACCCGAATATATAGCGGAAGAGCCGGAAGAACCGGAGCAAACGCCGCGCCCTGCTGCGGTGGAAACTTTTCTTGCGCACTTGGAGCGTTTTCCCGAGCAAGCTTTGCCTGCCAGTGTGAGCCTTTCTTATGACCCCTTGCCGATTGCCTTTGCCGCGCCGATTTATGGTGCGGTTTCCTCTGGTTTCGGATTTCGGATGCATCCGATTCACAGAGAGGTGCTGTTTCACTTTGGGGTGGATATTGCCCGATACACAGGCGTATCTTTTTATGCATTTGCAGACGGATATGTGGCAGAGGCGTTCGAGTGTCCCGGGTTTGGACTCAATATCCTCCTTGATCATGGGTATGGGATTTATACCCGCTATGCCCACGCAAGCGCCCTCTATGTCCAGCAGGGACAACGGGTGGAGCGGGGTGCTATGATTGGTCGTGTGGGTATGACAGGCGGCGCGACCGGACCGCATTTGCACTTTGAGCTTTTGGTGGATGGGCAGTTTCGCAATCCGAAGTTTTATTTGAACTTTTAAGAGGAGATGGGCTTATGTTTTTCCCCCGCCGCAGGCGGGGAAAAAATATCCTTCAGTTTTAAGGAGGCGCGTGCTCGTGCGACTGGGAGCTGTTACGATTAGTGGGGGATTTGTGGGGATGACCGCTTTGGTGTTACTCTTTGACCGAAGCGGTCTCTTGCCGCTTGTGATGGTCGCGGCGGGGATACATGAACTGGGGCATTTTGCCGCAATCTATCTCATGGGCGGGCGGGTGCGGCGGCTGCACTTCGGACTTGTGGGCTTATGCATTGATTATGAGGGACAGCGAATCGGGTATTGGGGCGAGATTGTGCTTGCCCTTTCCGGTCCTTTTGCGAATTTTGTGCTGGCATATGGGGCGAGTGTCTGGGGTGTGTATGCTGCAAACGAGACCTTGTTCTTGCTGGCAGGGGTGAGCATGGGGGCGGCGCTGTTCAATTTACTCCCGATCTATCAGTTAGACGGCGGGCGGGCGATTTATTGTTTTTTGGCGCTTGTCCTAGACAGTGAACAGGCATGGCGCGGGGTTTGCGTGCTGAGCTGCGGGACGATTTTGCTCTTGCTTGCATTGGGTGTGTGGTTGTTTTTATGGTCGGGGTGGAACTTTACATTGCTTGCGGCGGCGGTGTGGCTCATGATCAGCTATTGTAAAAGTCGGGGGAGTGCGGTAAAATGTGGGTAAGCTTGAAATTTGAAGGAGGAATCGGCAATGAGACGTGTTTTATGTATTTGTTTGGCAATCCTACTTTTCTTGGGGATGGTGACCCCGATGGCTTTGGCAGAGACCGCCCCGGCGTTTCGTACGGAGCCGATGATTTCGGCTGGCGCGGAGCATACTGTAGCGCTGCGAGATGATGGCACAGTTTGGACATGGGGACGCAATTGGGAAGCACAACTAGGCGATGGCGTTGTTCCCATTTGGTATCGAAGTACACCGACACGGGTGCAAAGCCTCACGAATGTGATAGCAGTTTCGGCAGGTTGGAGCCATACCGTGGCACTGCGAAGTGATGGTACGGTTTGGGCTTGTCGGCACAGGAACTTGGACAACTTGCAACCACGGACATTTATTTTTCCGCAGAGCAGATTTTTAATGTACTTGGGCTTGATGTAATCGTAAACAGCGAGTGCATAGCAACGGCATTAAATAATTTGCCACAGCAAAAACGCGACATTATTCTGCTTTCGTATTTTCTTGAATTATCGGACGCAGAAATCGGCAAACGGCTAAACCTTATACGTTCTACCGTCCAATACCAACGGACAAGCACGTTACGAGAACTTAAAAAATTTATGGAAAGAGAGGAAACGGCTGATGAATGAGCAAACCACAGCAAACAAAACCACAAAGCACAAGTTACTTCCTTACCCCGTTCTCGTGTTGGCAACGGGCGGCGATGTTGACGCTATCAATGCCGTTGTAAAACACTACGAGGGTTATATAGCTGTGCTTGCGACAAGACAGCTATATGACGAGCGCGGCAATCCCTATTTGTGCGTTGACGAGGGATTAAGGCGGCGGTTAGAAACAAAGTTGATAACCGGGATTTTAGCTTTCGACCTTAAAGCCGCCGCATAATGGACAAGCCCATGCGGGGAGCGTGTACCCCTTTCCACGCTTCCCCGTTTATGGGTTGTTTGTCGTTCTGCAAAAGCATATTTCCAACAATAAATATGCTTTTGCAGACTGACAAGCATTTTGTTATTCAGTCTTTTGTATATGCACATTGACAAAGAAAGCCCGCAAGACAACGGCGGTGCAGAATAAAGCAAAACGGATACATTCGGTTTATGCAGAGCCGGGCGGCTTGTGCGCCATGACTTCTCCAGCGGGAACGAGCGACCAACACAACGCCGTAATGTAGGTAGCACCGCGAAGAACGCGGACACGCGAAGCGTGGCTTTTGCAAAGCAAAAGTGCTGAACAGGCAACCTACGGGCAATGACGCATAAGCCGGGATAATGATACTCCCGCCCAGCCACAGTCCGAGCGTTAAAAGCGTCGCAGGCAATGGGGGCGGCGGCATGAGAACCATGCCGGGGTGAAATTCCCGTGAGGACGCGCCCGCGTCCGTCCGTGTTTGCATAATGTAAGTTGTTTATGAGTTTAATAATCCCGTCTATGCTTTTTTGCGTTGGCGGGATTTTACATAAAAAATTTAGAGAGGTGGGCAGTTATGCAGAAAGCTAACAACCTAACAGCAATCAATCAACAACCAAATAAGCACAGAAAAACCAAAGCGGCACATACTCCACTCACTCTAAGAGGTTGGATATATGCCGCAGACGGTAAACACATAAAAGAGTTGATACAGACCAGTTTTTTAGAATTTTATTTTACAAAGCGTTCATCAAATTTTCCTAAAAATGCTTGAATATAGCCGGGTCATCCGCTACAATTAAATAAGCGTGGTTATCATTCTAAGCGGAAAGGGGCTATAATGAATTTAGCTTATGATAACCAAATGAACCACTCCGAGCCAACAGAGTTTTTTATGGTAGGAGCGTATTTGCGAATATCCCGTGAAGATATAGACAGAGGTATTGACCCGTCCGAGAGTATCAAAAATCAAAAGGAACTACACCTACAATTTTTTGCGGAAAACCCGCAGTATCGTTTATATGACTTTTATATAGACGAGGATTTCACCGGGCAGAACTTCAAGCGTGATGATTTCGAGAGAATGTTAAACGACTTGGAAACAAAGCGTATAAACATGGTTACAACCAAAGACCTTTCAAGGCTTGGGCGCGACCATATCGAAACCGGGTACTATGTGCAAAAGTTTTTCCCGCTAAACAGAATCCGTTATATCGCTATAACTGATGATGTAGACACTTTTACGAACCGCAGAAATGATAAAATGACTTCGTTTAAGCTGTTTATGAACGATTTTTATTCGGCAGATATAAGCGATAAAATCCTTGCTTCGTTTGAAACAAAGCGCAAAGCCGGATTGTATATCGGCGGTTTTCCCCCATATGGTTATAAGTTAGGGGAAGCAAAAGGAACTTTTGTAATAGACGAACCCGCCGCCGCAATAGTGCGCCGTATATTCTCTATCTACTGTGAGGGTAGTACCTACGTTAGCATAGCGGACACACTCAATGACGAGGGTATAATACCGCCAATTATGTATAAGAAGCAGACAAGCAAGTTTGGTGGTGGTAAACCCAACTTAACGGGTAAATGGTCGGGGCAAGTAATCCGTAAGATTTTAACCAATGAAACATATATTGGTTGCATGGTGCAAAACAAGTATCGGAAAATCAATTATAAAGTTGATAAGTACGAAAGACTATCTAAAGACCAATGGATTATTGTACCCGGCACACATGAACCACTTGTTACAGAAGAAGTCTTTAACATGGCGCAAAATCTTGTAGGACGTAACAACACCAAATACACCAAAAACCCCAAGACCGGGGAAACAGTAATATATCAACACATTTTGGCTGGGCTTGCCTTTTGCGGTGAATGTGGAAACAAAATGACTTTTGACCGCAACAAAAATTCCAAAGCGTTCAATGTGTTGTGCATGGG
>Ga0123352_10010383_pt1 | contig 14612 bp, 6 predicted proteins | sample TergutLab28metaG_FD_89700 | JGI IMG/M metagenome (GOLD analysis project Ga0123352, IMG submission 89700) | Labiotermes labralis P1 segment gut microbial communities from Petit-Saut dam, French Guiana - Lab288 P1 | ecosystem: Host-associated > Arthropoda: Insects > Digestive system > Gut ... | reverse complement strand
GCAGGCAGGCAGGACAGGGCAGGGCAGGGCAGGGCAGGTAGGCAGGCAGGCAGTAACTAGGTAACTTCATGCAGCCGAGTCCGTGATAAGCTAACAAGTCTTTAGCTACTCAAGCAATTCTCTACATTCTATGGAACCCGATGGTTCATTACTGCCTTTAAAAGAGCCCGCCACCTGCCCCTACCCTGGGACAGATCTTGCTAGACGAGCAGTGAAAGGAAATGTCCTATCTCTCTTAAAAATTTCGTGATGTACAGGCTGTAGCCTGTCATTTCTTTCGTACGGAAATAGATTACACGGAAAACTAACATGCGCGTTTTAAAGCGGTGTGGTTACTTCATAAACTGCCAGGTGCTAATACTCAAGATTTCTAATTTTTACCCTCAGAATGTACTTTTTTGTGTTCTCATGTATGTCACGAGAAACACTAGGCAGTTCAAAGAATAAAACCAAACAAAAACTCTAATGTTACAATTATATTTGTACGCACAATCTGTCACAACTCCATGTTTCGATCTATCTTGATGATCTTCAGGGAGTTAACGAACAGAAAAAAGCGTATATAAAAATATAAATTGATTTTAAATACATAAAATCTGTGCATAAAATGTCTGTAGTACCGTGTTGGCTACCAAATACAAGCTTTAAATCCTCCTCATACATATATGAACCTTTGTAACAACCCATAGAACTACCACATCCGCATATTATGGGCCAGTTCTACACTACTACAAAATAATTTTATAATATTTACAAAGAATTTATACGCAGGTTGTAATGTATTTAATAATCCATCTGTTTTATTTATGATTTCTTGATGTTCAGTAAATCCCTGACGACGATCAAGAGAGACTGAAACATGTCTGAGTTATGACAAACTGTGTGTGTAAAAATAATTTGAACATTAGTGCATTTTTTGGTTCGTTGTGTGAATTATTTATTAACTGCACGGACATTATAACTTAAAAAATACACAGGTCAATTCCCTCTAAAGCATCAAGTGACTGCTTTACATAAGAGAAGTGGTGTGTTTACTGTGAGGTACTAAGTGAATCCACAGATGCAGGGATATTGTTCTGACAGTTGTTGCTAGTCACTTCCTTTCAAGTCGCTTAACTTACAAAACTTCAACGTGCAATAAACAACGTATTTGCTGGATGTGACCTTTGTCGGCGAGCTGAAAGGACGTATGATGAGTAAAGAAAAGCCTAGTTTGAACTGGAAAAACAGTGACCTAAAATTCGTAGACCTCGACTCACGGCAAACAGAAATAGCGGCTTTTAGCAGTTAGGTTTTATACGGGGCCGTAATTCAGACGCTTATCCAGCAATATTGTCTGCAATGCGTAACTCGGTTTTATGTTTCTTTACGTGTTATTGTTTTTGAAATTACGATTGCGAATAATAATTTCCTAAATTTCGATGAAGAGCTCGTGATAATCGTAATATGAAATTCGTTTAATTAAAAGATACAGGTTAAGATTAATACGTGATTTAAATAATTTATATCAGCTTTCACGTTCTTCTTGTCAGCGAACATAAATAACGGATATGATATGGATGTTCAATTGAATTCGAAGTGAAAAATGCCCTCAAAAGCTCTTTCTTTCTAAATACTGTTACTTTTAGAAAATCCCACTTCTGCCAGGAGTGGACATTATACGGAGCTTCACAGTTTTGGGCTTCACCAAACATCGCCTATTAAGACAATCGGAAATTAAGAATAGGATGGGCACAGTATGAAGTACACACGATAGGTGAGAATTACTTTCCCAGTTTTCTTTCGAAAACCAATAGCGAAAAGGCAGATTTGTACGGTACAGTCATAGATTGTAGGACAATGCTGGAAGCGAAATGAAAGAAACTGGGTATAAATTTCTGAAGAAAATTGATTTGACCCTTGATGTGCTGTTGTAAATACGTGAATGAGACTGCGGTTTCCGCTAAAGAGGGAATGTTCTAGACCACCTGAGGAACTGATATTTTCTAAAGCAGGAATCTGACCCATGGAATTACCTAATCAGACGTGGGAAATTATTTTACCTGAGTATATTCTGAAACCAGTTGACTAGATTGCCTCGCATTGTGCTTGTACTCAAATTCTGTTGGGGAAACACCCGTAACTTAATTATTCACCTCTCTGGTAAGTGAATGTTCTAATTCGTATTCTATTGGTCCTTCCTTGTTTCGAATTTCAGCCTCGTCGTCAGCGCTGTCTGAGGAGTTTGTGATTTTTCTCAGCGTCAACAGAGTTATGATACATATTCCCTTACAATGAGTTATGCCCAGGGATGTAAAAATCCCAGTCACTAGGTCGATTTACTGTTGCACAGTGGCACCTAATATTCGTGGGTACTCAGTGTGGAACCTTCTTCATTTTACCATTCTGACCCCTAGAATTTTGAGATGGTTCCTAGATGCTGGGAAAATCTGTGGAAACCTGGTCATGACCACTTCTATTCACATCCATTCTTTCTTACTTAACAAGAATCCTAACATCTGAAGTGATATAATAATTACGTAAGAGATATTATGTACAACTTCATATTAATAATGGGACATAACGACAAAAAATAAATAAGGAAGATCGCGTAAAATTGCGAACAATGCCAGCGAGACATTCTAGAAGATTACAAGACACTGGCGTAAGCCAGTGAAGCTGCGCTTTTAATAAGAAGAACCATAATACTTGTAGCAGTAACAAATGAATATGAGGGCCAGTAATGTATGTAGAGTCGCAATATTTATTCAGAAAAATGGTAATTAAATTCTACCGCAAAGTCATTGTTTGCAATGGCTGAGGCGGTTAGCCGTTGGTTTCACACCAAGAAGAAACGGGTTCCCTCCCGAGACAGTTCATGTGGGACTTGTAGTGCATAGAGTGGCATTAAGAATTTGTCCGAGTAGTTCGGAATTCTCCTGTCATTAACACCTCATCGATGCTCTATGTTCATTTATCTACCATCCGAGGGATGGAAAGGCGGCAGTTCAAGATTGACGTTGTTTGAAACCACCACAATAGAGGGGAATGCTGCATTCTGAACATAGACAAAACCTACAACTCAGCCTGCTGATTGCCAGACACCCACAACCATCTCGTATCTTGACCTTTAATACCACTTTATTCTCAAGACGACCTATGATTGTAAAGTGAGGTTATGGTGGTTGTAAAACTGCAGCCATTTACAGAATGTGAATGCTAGGGTTATGACGTCAGGTGCTGCGACATTACAGAACGGTTCGAAATGGTGTCTCTATATTGGGACACTCAAGACAAACCAGGATGAGAGGTTTGTACTCTCTGCAGTTGCAAGCAGACACATTCGCAGTAAAGTTACACGGTTTTTTTTTTAACATTTTCGGGTTTAGTACGAATAAAGGATTTGGTAGCTTTTTTTTTTCGTCTTTTGTAACACTATACGACCGTGTAGAGGGGTAGGTATTTCTCGCCACATTTAATACAGCGTACAGCCTTGTTTATCAAATAGAAGATTGCCAGACTTTATGGTCTCCGCCCAGTCATCTAACCACTCAGTACATACATACGACGACGGAAATAACAACGACCAGTTTTCCCAAAAATTCTTTAATATGATCGGACCCTTTAAAAATAAATATCCAGAAAAATGTTAGGGCTTACGTAGGCCGACATGGTGTGGAGAATTAGATAAAAAGAGGAGATTTTTACAACTTGTAAGCCGATGTAACAGTTTAAACATTTTTACAACTGAAGAGGCTAGATTTGGCTAACTACACACTACGGATGGATGATTCTCGTTTCGCCCAGCAAGGTAATGGGACGATGCATTGGCAAAAAAAGGTCCCTAGGAAAGCCTTGAGGTAGCTGTGAGGATGCTGTTTAGAGGGATGCCATAGATTTGGTCCAGAAACGTAACTGGAAGGTGGCAGCAAGGTAGAGAAAGGGTTGGAGGTGACAGATCGGAAAGACTGTGACGAGAAACAGGTCGAAGGGCCATTGAAAAATATAACCATGTTACAACATTCCCTTTAGACAGTGCTTTGGTCTGGATGGCATGTCACATATTAGTGGGGAGGAAAATAAACAGCAGTGTGAAGTGGAGGAAGAGCTTCGGTCTTCGTCAACCCTACTATCCTTGGGGCTTCCTTCTTTGTCCTCTGTATAGTTCTACATACCCTTCTCCTGAACTCCTGAGGGATGCCTCCCGGTAAGCGTGCCACCATCTTCATAGCGTCGTGCCATTGTGTGAATCCACTGTCCCCCGGGTAGGGCATTACACTGAAGCGAATTCGTGTGTCCTGACCTGCAGGAACAAAGAAAGAAATAAGACTTCGCAACACACTGAAAAAAATAAGACTTCGAAACACACCAGATGTATTGTCCGTACGAGATCAAAAAGCCGTTTCAGTGCAAGACTTTGGCAGAGACCGAGATATATCTGAGGACATCTGAGGTAGTACTTAAGTGCACTTGTGTTTAGTACGCCTACTGTTAAGTGCAATTTTGTCTCCCTCTGCATCCCTCCGCCGTATGATAAAATAACTTTTGTTCGGAAATAAAATAATTTTGCTGGGGCACATACGTTTCAGGAAGAAAACTGCAACTCTGTTTATTGATAAAACACATATAATTCCAGATTTCAGCGGAGGTGAAGAATCAATGTACCTTGAATACAGAGGCGGTATATTCTACCGAAACATTCATGACCACGTACCAGAGACCAAAAACCCAAAACTAAGAAAACGACATCTTTTGAAGTGTGTAGTCCCTTTAATGTCAAATAAAGGTAACACCTCCGCCGCATTCGGTCTACCGTTGTTCCCAGATGTTCAATTTCTGACTTCTTCGCATCTTAATAATAAATTTATAATCGATCCGCATCCAGGTATCGCAGGCGGGTAAATTTACAGTTGATATTTCTAAAACGTTTACGTTCGATGTTTGCAGTCGATCATGCTCGATGCTCAACTGTGTCGACATGTTCAGTTCATACCTCACAGAGAACAGAATTTCTATTATGAAGATATATCATGGTGAGAAATCATAAACGTACGGAGGATATCATGAAGACAGTTATATCTGATATATTACAACCCGAGACGGAAAGTGTACAAAATTTTCGTTTAAAAAAATACGAAATTTCGGGCATGCGCAAATGACTCAACTTGATCTTACTTTGAACACGCAGTTACTCTTCTTTTTACTTTAGGGGAAATCTGTTGGCATAATATACTCCTTACAAATTTAATTTCTTTTCATGACAATTTATTGTTGAATGACATTTTAAATTAAACCTGTACCCTCCAATTTTACTACAGTCAAGAATAACGTGTTAACATTTTCAAACTAGCAGTTGCGCCTGGCACTTCAATGTTACGAAAAATACCCCATATAACAAAACATGCTGAATGTGTGAGTCGCTGAGAGGCAAAGTGGTGTAAGTCAGTCTATCTTTGGTAACTAAAATACGTGCCTAGAGGGTCTCACAAAATTTGGAATCTAAGAACAACAAATTTCTGGAAGGAAAAGTTGTAAACTTGCCCCTCCGATCACGGCCTATGTCAAAGGGAGTCAATGATAATCCAGAGCGGATGACAGGCACAAAATATTGCGTTAATATCTCCAAATGAAGAAAACATGATTTGTACCACTTTGTATTTCAGCGGCTCATGCATAGAGAAAATAAAGAGTTACCTCAGGCAATTCAACTTAAGCAAACAGGCATATTCAAGCCTACATTTATTACAACCATCCAGTGATGAAAGATCACATTAAGAACTGGGTTTCGGCCACATGAGCGGTTTTTCTGCCTTCCGTGAATCGATATGACAGTGACATAGCATATATCACAATAGTGTACGAGCAACAACAGCAAAGGAGTGCCTTAGACTTAAATAGAGACTTTCATAGGACGCAAGATTGTGGTTGGAAAGCTTCAAAGGTGTTGACCATCTGGTAGAGCTCAGCTTAAATGGATGGACACATTAAAATAATTTTCCGATGAACAGTTTAAGAAAGTGCGGATTGGATCGCTAAGTTTTAGGATAAGGTAAAAGGACAATACATTGCGAAAAATAAAAATTATAAATTTCCTCGTAATGAAAGTCTGCAGAAATATTTCCTTAATTGTGTTCTTGGAATTTCATCAAGAAGCGTTTTCATCTCCCTCTGCTGAGGTTCAACAGCGTCTAAAGAGAAGTAACAAGGTGATTATGAAGAATAATTTGAAATAACTGTGATAGAAAATGTAGACTATTCGAACACATCCCCAAGATTAGCTGGAGGGGCTATATAGAATCATAAGATTAGATTTATTGAATTTATTAGCAATCAGAAAGAATAAATATATAATCTAATGTGATGATTATACAAAGTACGCTACGATACCATGTATTACAATGACATGGTAGGGTATTCATCCAGCGATGTCACCTCAGGTGCCCTGCAAGTCTAAAGGCCAGCACCGTTTTAGTCTCCTAGTGTTTAGATTTTGTAGTAGTGGCTCTGTTTGTAGATTGGGATGGGCTTCCAGTTTGTTGTGATTTTTATTGATTCTTTCATGGATGATGTCACTTACGTAAGGGATGTTGAAGTCTGTATGTAGAGTATGATTGGTTACATACCAGGGTGCATTTGCTATGGCTATGAGAATTTTGGATTGGGATCTCTGCATGATGAATATGTTGGACTTGCTGGCGCAACCCCACAGTTCTATTCCGTAGCTCCATATAGGTTTTATTACTGCTTTTCATATGAGTAATTTGTTTTCTATACACAGATGGGATTTTTTTCCCCCATTCACCAGTTGATCGCTTTTGTTTTCTTTTTCTGGCGATGTGTTCTTTCCAGTTTAACCTACAATCGAAGTGTAGCCCCAGGTATTTTACTACTTCTGTTTGAGGTATGATAGTTTGGTTGATGTTGACTGCAGGGCAGTGGGCTTTCCGGAGGGTAAACTTTAGCCATTATTCGATGATGTGTAAGTACTATATGGTTAGATTCAGTTATTTCTGAAATACGAAATCAGGATTATTCAGTACTGAACAATGAGTTTCGCTAAGTATTTAAGCAAAACAAGTGTGTAATACACGTTACAAAAACATGGAATCTTCAGTAAAGAATTCTAAAAAAAAGTCTCCGAAAATCATTTCATATTTTAGAAGGCTTGACTCATATTTTCCTGCGGAAACACTGGTTTATTCCAAGAAGAAATGTCATGTTCCTTAGCACAGGGATAGATTTATACCCGAACACTTTGGACTTTATCTGTCAATTAATATTCCACCAGTGCTTCTCATTCATCTAACCCCTTTCCGCAACCAGTCCCTGCACGTTGTCATAACACCGGTCTTCATTTGGAGCTTCGTCCCTCATCTCTCGTTTGATCAAACTCATAACAAAGAAGAAAAATTTGGGTCTGTGAAGAATATCTGACTAACTAAAAGTCTCTGAGCTGAAATCCAGTCGCGGGTTACCTGTAGTCTACTTTACTTATGCTTGATTCATCTTACATGATTACTTCTGTCTTTTACACTTTTAAAATGTCATTTTTCGGATGGGAACTCACTGAGTAATATTAAAGGCAATAACACGAATAAGTAAGCCAGAAGTATGCAGACGTCCTGCTCATTAGATCACATCGATTACAGGAATTCAAGAAATAACAAATTAGCTTTATATTGCACATCATTCTTGCAAAATACACAAATGTCGTTTGACTTAGGTACCCCTTCTAATTTTCTATCTACTCTGAATAAAAGTTCATTTTTTTATATGGTCAATTTAAAATGTACACACGTGCAATGAAGTATAAAACATTTAAACTTAACCGATAAATGTTTCGTCCTAATATGTAAACATATTAAAATGCATTTTAAATTTTTCTCCTTTTATATCGAGTGTATTTGCATATTTATATTTTAATTATTAAAATTTGAAAAAGTAAGTTAATTATGAACGGTTTTTATGTATTTTATATTTTGCTTAGCCTTAAAAAATTAGATTGTGTTCAATGTAGGTGAGAAATCAACAGACATTGACAATAAATTAAGTCGAACTGTTGCCATATTGTACAAAAGAGGTGCAACAAGGCGCCTCCATTTGATGATTAGTTGCATTACTGTAATACAACTGCACGAAATGCATAAGTAAAATCGACAACATTTCTCAGGAGCTCTGCTGATAGACAAATGAATATTGTTTGTACATGCACACATCCTTCTGTCTTGTTAGTTATTACATCTACGAGTCATTGTAGACTCCTTGAAATGTACGCTGAAATTCATGAAATGTCCTGTCCACATAGAGCAACAAATGCCTCAAAAGGAGTAAAGATATCGCTAAGTTTGTTAGTAAGGCTATTTGTATACGTTGTATGAAGCTGAGCAACATCTGTCGGGATTTCATGCAAACTAAATCTGCCGGCTACTTCCGGCTGCACCTCCAGTACACAGCATGCCACCCACGACTTTGTCTTGCCCATACCGTACGTACACATTCGTCTACTCAGCGACTTTCCGAAGGACGCTCATCAAACTCCATTCTGTGCGGGCTCTGTGACTTTTAATTTCCGTTATCAGGCTCGTGTAAAAGAGAAGGAAAGGTTGCGTAGTAATGGATGCGCAAGAAATATATTTTTTTCATCCAGCGTCACAATCTTATATTGTAGTGGAAATGTGCCGACCAGTTTTCACGAAATTCTGTCTGGTCGAAGTCTGTCTTTTCCATTCCGACAGTCAAACGAACGGACAGATATGACGAGGCTAATAGTATCTTATGTGCGACCGCTTTGCTAACGCGTCTAAAAGAGACAGATATGCAGGGTTATTCAGTTTCAACAATCCGCTCGCCGCAAGACATAGGTAAGGTACCGCAGTCACTTCAAACGCCGTTAGTGGTTTAAGAAATATCTACAAAGAAGTTTACTCGACTGCCTAAGATGATAGTTATCATTACACTAAAGTACAGCTGATGTTGTTGCGAAGTTACAAGTTCTCATAGCGGCGTTGTTGAGGCTCTGACGCTGTGTCCTTAGGTGGATGTTGGCCGACGTTTCGATCTTTGAAGATGTGGACAGTACTTTGCTTGAAAACGCCGGGAACCATTCAGCCAACGGCAAATAATATCGGAGACCTGTATCTCAGTTCTTTGCTTCTATTAGTAGAAAAATTTCGGTACCAAACTCCGAGTTACTTGACTACTACAATCGTGTTCTTAAATCGGAGAGAGATTAAACTGTAAATAACTAACACTCCAGTTGTATAGCTAGGTTTTTTTTTGGCGGCTGAGGGGAATAATTCCAATGGCTGCCCAAAATAAATTACAAACTTTTAAAAATTACAATAACTAATTGAATTTCCTTTTATCTAGAATAATAACTTAAAATTTGTTGAGAGCAAAGATGATTTATTTGTTTAAGATATTAATTTTTCCGCCCAATTTACCGCCCTTTGAACAGTGCCGCCCGTGGCGGCCACAGCACTCGCCCTAATCTAATATTATATTGTATTATTTAATTTTATATTATCACTGTATATACATAAACAATTTCGTCTTCTTGTAGTTTTCGATGAAGTGCTGCGGTTCTTCCATTTACCTCCAACCGTTGTACAGGCTCCTACCGTATAACAATGTGATACCGTGCTTTGACCTTTACTGAATCTAACTCGAAATATAATACTTGGATCGCATTTCTCAGAAGCTACTTTGGGAGAAATACGAGAGCATATATTTTGGTTAAATGCCAGCCGTATAATATTGCAGGGGAACGTGTAGTACGAACCCAAGAACGTTCAGAATAAGGGGTTGTCAGATGTGACTATTTTGACGAACGTTAGAAATTGTATTCAAAATGAGACTTGAGAATGGACGAGGAAGCTTACAAAGAGGGGCATATTCTGTCAATGCAGACTTGGGCATCAGTTTATCTTTCCTTATGATTCCAGAAAGTAGGTTGTAGAATATGGATTGCATTCCAAACTTTGTTTTATGAAAAATTAAAGTGCAATATCATTTCCGGACAATGTGGGGACCGGTAAAGGCCATTACATTCCTTTTTTGGTGCCTGCCGTTTAGATACAGGCTGACTTTACGTACAAAACAACTGCCTTCATCAGAGACATAAGAATCTTGTACCAGTGACGAGAGGACGAAAAGGGGGTTATGAATCGATAAAAATTTGTGTGGTGGGTCACACGGACGCCGGGCTTGAGAAGGTTGGCGAGTCTCCAAATTGCCAGGGGGCTGCAGTGGCATATATTACAATCAGCCAACAGCTAGCGGCTCAGAACATTGCACTGTCTACAGCCTGGAACGAAAGCATTTTATCTAAACGGCTGTGGCGATTAATGCTTGAAATGTATTATTTTACAATGCTGTCTGTTGCTAAGATTATGTAGCGTCGACGATACATGAAAGAATGCGTGTGGGGGATTAATGGAAAAATAGTAAGGAAAACTGAAGTACTAAAAGAAAAACAATTATGTGTCACTTTGACCACCATAAATCCCAAACGGAATGGGCCTCTGCGATGAAAGGGCGATTATTAACCGCGTTAGGTATGGCACGCCCGATGAAAGGTTAATGGGATTGCAGACACAAAAGAAGTTTTGTACTGTCTGCGTTATTGTATGCGCTACTGTCTAATGTGTTTAGGATAGAGACGGTAGTGCATATCGGCAAGTTTGATCTTCAGCATCAAATCAAAGACTTCGATTAAATAGGCACTGTAATCAGCATTAAAATTTGTAAGGGTGAATTTAATTTTGTTCCTTCTCTCTCCAAAGAAATGTAATTCTACGGTAATTTATCATCGGGTTTCTCGACAAGTCCTCACCGTACCAAACAGAAACAGAAATCACATTCAGACGTACAATTTCCTTTTAAAGTCTTTCGATTCGTTGAATATTTAGGAGGGGGGAATTTGTACATAATAGTTACTTTGCTACAGTGCATAAAACCACAGAGAGATTTGTAACATTTCTGCACATGAATGACGTTAAGTGTTGTGGCCATTTACTAACTGAAGCAAAGCACTCGGATCTCAAAACATCAGAAAGGCATTACACGCACCTTATCCAATAATTATCACTTCAGGCAGCAACCTCAAGAAATTCACATAGAAATTCTTTAGGGTAGTACTGTAAGACACTCAGGTAGGCTCATTAAGAGATGTTCCACTCCGTCCAGATTATTTTCACACAGTCTGTCCGCGGTCCGTAATAATATAGTGACTTGTTTATCGAATGCAGATACGACAGAACAGCCGGGCCGAAACTTAAAGAGAAAGTTTGATTCATAAGAGCGCTCCGTGAATAAAAGGTAAGGACAAAAGACAGGTAAAACCCAGAAAAGAACGCGTTTGAAAAGCATAGGTAATGAAACTAAAGTATACCGATACAATTTCACTCTTGTTTTATAGGACGATATATGATGGTTTTTTTTCTTCTTCCTTGCAGGTTGTCTTACCTGGAGGCAAAATGGCGGCCCAAAGCTTTGCTCTGTAATCATGTTGCACCACGTGCAATGGCGACGCTCTCTTCTTGTGGACATCAAATTGCCCTGCATAACGTTAACTCAAATAAAGCGGGTACCTGTTTCGAATAATGATCGGCAAATTTCGCGATGCGTCTCCTTAGTCTATCCAACGGAATTTCGCGACAGTGCCTAAAAGTAGGTCACTACGGCATAAAAAATAGACAATTGGACAATATTCTGTGAGCCTTCTTAGGAATAAAATATATAAGAATTGCTAAGTTTGTGTGACATTATTAATAAACACAATTTTTTTAAGGGGCTGGGATAGTGTAGTCGGTATACCGACTACATTATGGGCTGAAAGGTTCGGGATTCGAACCTTAGCGAGTCTAAGAGATTTTATCTTTTCCACACCTGTAAAGGACGGCCTTGGGGCCCTCCCAGCCTCCTGTTCGATGGACACTGGGTCTTTCCCGGGGCTAAAGCGGCTGGGGTGTGACGTTGACCTCTCACCCCTATCTAGCGCGGAGGTAAAAAAAATGGATACAGCTATACCCTACACCCTCTCTCTACCTCCAGTGATACGTTACGAGGAAACCTTATCTTTACCTCCTGCTATATGGGCAGATGGAAATTACTGAAACCAAAAAGAAGTAACAAACGGGAGCCAGAATTACTTTCAGATGCACTACAAGAGGCCATAGATATTTAGACCAGTAAAATAATTATGTCTACGTCAAATTGAGTTGAAATGGACCGTTACTGAAATTTCGGCTCCTACTTAATATAGGCGTTACTAGAACGGTAGTGGTGGTGGTGTTGTTGGTGGTGGTGGTAGTAGTAGTAGTAGTAGTAGTAATAGCAGCATCACTGGGATGAAGTAGATTAGCTACGTAGGATTTTTCGGCTTATAAGTGTAACATATACTACCACATGACGGACATTTGAGCACTGATAATGTGACACAATGCCTAATAGACAAAAATAATGTAATTCTGTTAGGAATAAGACCTTCAAATTTATTAAGCGTAAAAGTGAGGGACAGAGAAGGGAAATATGTAGATTAAAACGGTACGTTGTGAGCTGTTAAGGGACTCACATAGCACAAGTAAGGAACAGCAGAACGGCGTAGAATTATAATAATGCAAATATAATAACAATATATGAACACCCAAGAACGTCGTTGAAATTAACAAAGCAATTGAAACAAGAGACAAAAAATGAAAGTGTACAGAAATAACAGGAGAGTAATAGATCATAAACAAAACGTCCGTTGGTTGTAAAAGAACCGATAAGAGACTGTTACAAGTACAACAAACGTCAAAATCACATTCACAGACCTATTGAGGACAAAAGCGATAAGAAAATTTCCCACTGAAGTATGGCAGGACTTAGTTACGAAACTCTGTTCCCCTAGTTACTTGGAGAGTGACTTAAGTGCCCCAGTCTTCTAGCTATCTCGTTAGGCATCTTATCCAATCGTCCATCTCCTGATTAGCATGGTTGTCGTCTATGAGGACTCGTGGTGGAGGGCAAGTGGTGAGTTTCAAACCGAAAGCACTGCAGCTCTTCCAGTTACATGACGGAGTAACTTTATTGCTCTACCAAGTGACGTTCTCTTCCACCACTTCCCTTACGCAATCCCATTTCAGCTGCCAGATCATCCATATTACAGTGATAATTCGGCTAACGAAGATAATTCATTCCGGAATCACATTCGTTAGCCGAAACACACATACAGACGGAAAAGATAAGCTCTTGGAATGGCCCGACCGTTCATGTTTGCTGCTTTATGTTAGCGCGCGCATCCACTAAAACATTCGTTAGCCGAATCCATATTCGTTAGCCGAGTCCGAAAAACAGCGAAAAAAATTTTCGTAAGCCGAAAAATTCGTTAGCAGGGTCACTCGTTAGCCGAGGTATCACTGTAGTGTGAACATGGAAAGATGTAGTGTTCCAAAACCGAGCGTTTATCTTATATGTATGGACAGATGGTGGAACAAGAAAGTTACAGCACCTGTCCGGGCAGGAGAGTTGGTCCATTTTCCGGTGAACCTGTACCGTGAAAGGCTGCTGCCAACATCTGACTTCGATGTCGATTCCTATTCCAGGTTCGGTATAGCTTTAGTTGAACAGATCTGCGCACGGCACTGGATGATCCCGATTCCCGTGCAGACTGAGACAAACTTGATTTATTTCCTGTAGGAACTAAAAGGTCGGGTGATGGATTGCATCTTGAATGCGCGCGCGACTGTGTGAAAGACTGCTTCCGTTAAGAGAGTCTATTTGATATGCCTCCACAATATTTGCATATGAAGCTTATCTCCATCTCTTCTTCAATTCATGAAAATGTCTTCTTGCCTCTGGAAATGTAAGCATTTTTCCTACAAAATTGCCAATTTCTTTAATTCCAAATAAATGGGGAATACGCAGACGTGTGTTGATAGAGTGTACACATTTAGCAGCTGAGGTACGTAGCCCATCACCGTGAGTTTTCTCAGCACACTTTGCACAGAAGGCGCACGTGCAGAAGGCCATCTCTGTTGGCTATGGGCAAATATTAGACGTCTGAAACACAACAAAGGGTTCGGAATGTATGGATGAACAGGAAATTTCGTTAAAAAGTGGACATGCCACAGAGAAGAAAACAACGCTCATTTGTGATGAATTTTGTTATGGATCAAGGTGCTTTGGAATAAAAAAAAAGAAAAATTTTGAAAACTCACGTGCCTGGGAGCATTATAGGCTAACGTAATTCATTATGACTATAAGCCCACATGTTTAACACAAATGACATAAGTATCATAGTCATCTCCACTAGCAATCCACGATTGTATTCAGAAACATAGGGTATTATTTTTTTGTTTTTACTGTAAGCAAAATATTGTAATACAAAATGGTGATTGAAATGTAAACCATACAGTATTCTTCTGAGCCGCCCATGTATGCGTAACGTGTAATGGTCTTAGGACAGAAAGTGGCTGGAATAATTTCTCTATATATAGCTTCACAACTGTATTTAAATATTTATATAAACCATTAGATCTACACAGATGATTATGTTGGTGGTGGTGGTGGTTGTGGTGGTGGTGGTGGTGGTGGTTGTGGTGGTGGTTGTGGTGGTGGTTGTGGTGGTGGTTGTGGTGGTGGTTGTGGTG
>Ga0123352_10010381_pt1 | contig 14614 bp, 10 predicted proteins | sample TergutLab28metaG_FD_89700 | JGI IMG/M metagenome (GOLD analysis project Ga0123352, IMG submission 89700) | Labiotermes labralis P1 segment gut microbial communities from Petit-Saut dam, French Guiana - Lab288 P1 | ecosystem: Host-associated > Arthropoda: Insects > Digestive system > Gut ... | reverse complement strand
GTGTATGTGTATTCAAGAGCTTCTTCATTCAGCTTGATTCCAAGACCAAAGTAATGACATACAAAATACATCATTTTAGATAGCGTTCTTCAGTTTTGTCGTACTGCAAACATTCAGAAGTATTTGAACGAATTAATCTAAATATTTTTTCTACTTTCAGTGGATAATAGCAATAGTAATAAAATTTTCTTACGAATCCCCCATTTTCTCTTCTTGGAGCCATTGGGATTCAAGGAACACAATTTGGGACGGACTCAAATAGGGATTCAAGATTTGACGGCAGCTTTTCTATTGTGTGCAGAATTGAGAATGGTGTTCAGTTATCAGTTACCAAATAAAAACTGCTGGTTACCCTCAAGGAAAAGATTACGGGAATGCGAGATATAACATAATGTAGTAAGACAGATAAGTACGTACCAGCAGTGAAGTTTCCATTTTGTGCCTTCTGGTATATTAATCACTTCTTCAATACTCCAACCAAATCCACATAATATATTTGCTACATATATTTTTAACCAAATCTCCCTACACGTTTCAGTGTGTCATACACCATCTTCACGGAGAACTTCGCATACTTGCTCAAAACTTTCTACTTTTTACAACGTTGTTAAATAAGATGTGTTATAAAGTATTACACACACCACACACACACACACACACACATATATATATATATATATATATATATATATAGTAACGCACCTTATGTAACAACCTTGCAAAAAGCTGACAGTTTTGAGCAAGTATACGAAGTTCTTCCTGAGGATGGTGTATAACACACCGAAAAGATTAGGGGGAATTAGCGAACACATTATGTGCATTTGGTTGGTGTAGTGAAGAAGTGATTAATAGGTACATAGAAGTTTTACCGATAAACCTACTGCTTTTCACAATAAGAAAATAAGACAGCAGCTTGCCTCAAACCGTTTCTCAGAAGGCTGCAAACCTAACAGTCACCTCCGCGAGAAGCTCAAATCTTAGTCAGACGTCAACTCATTAAATTACATTAACTACATGCAAAAGCAAGCAGACATATCTCCACCTTACAAGGCAAATTTAACAGTGATCCTGTGACCCTGAACTACAAGTTAGGAGATGGGTTACGCAAACTTGAGGTAATGGACAAAGTGAAGTTAAATAATGCCTCACCAGTCACATACTATTTATACAGAATCGTTTTCTTTTATTATTATTATTATTGGTGGTGGTGCTGTTTCTGTCGTCGCTGTTTCTCATCGTATGTTGGTTTTCTGATGGTTTTATTGCTGATATGCCAGTATATTAGTAAGAAAGGTATTATTATTATTATTTTTAGGAAAGTAGTTTAAGATTTCAAGTTGTGGAACTCTCCTTATTACGTGTGATGTATACAGTACAGCTCTTTTCTTTGCACAGAGTAGCGATCTTGAGTGCTAGTGTGGCATATTACTATTTGAATATTACATTATTATGATACTATTGTCGTTATCATCATCATCCATCATTATCATCGTCATAACTCTAGAGTAGGTGTGCTGATACCAAGAGTAATTTAATTCTACATAGGTACACCTGTCAGGGGCAGGTTTTTAACACCGAAATAATAACACGGTGTTAATTTCCAAGATGAATTACAGTGACTTTGCTATTTTAATATCTGCTTTTAAAGAATCAAATAAGGAAGGAATACATGTGTTTTGTCTCGCTCTTGTTTCATTTGCACGAAATCCTTTCCACTGTATCATGTAAACCTAATGAGTTCTAACCACAAGAGTATTTACGTTGGAAAATGCTCTGCAGTTCTTTTGACCTCAATGTCCCAAGAGCAATGCGCAGACTAAATTACAATCCCACTAATATGGCTTGTAGTGTATGAGAGAACACAATGTTCAAAACAAGAATAACACTGAGTAACAAAGGTCTTCATTTCTTCTATTAGACAATTCCCACCTGCACGAGAAAGCTTCTTTTCAAAATATGATATTTCAGTCGAGGGTGCGGAAAATCCGGACCTCATACATAGCAAAGTTTACATACTTAAGTTACAGTTTAAAATTTAATTGTTTTAAAAAATTATACCTAGCGCCTGGAAGGATATGATTCAAATTAAAGACACCATATTCCAACACGTGTTTCTACGTGTTATTATTTTACAGATAAATATAATTATTATAACCAGACATCACACTACTTGTTTAAAATAAAGTCATATGTAAACAGAAAGATCCTGGTATCTTCATGATACAATTATCATATATTTTCCTAAAAATACCAGTTTATGGGCGTGTTAACAAAACTGCGAAAAGCGACTATTAGTTCCATCACGTCTACCCGTCCGTCCGTTAACCTGTCTGTCCGCGCTGGGCTCCCACTAGACGGACTCTCACGAAATTTGTTATTTGAAGATTTTTCGAAAATGTGTCTAAATAATTTAAGTGTCATTAAATGTGCGAACAGTGATGGGTACTTTACATGAGTTCTTACGGACGTATATAAAAATATCGCCAGGAATTCTTCTCAGATTGAGACATGTTTCAGATAAGGTAAAAGAGAAAACATCTAATAACACATTTTTATGTTTAATAACTTTTTCCCTGAAATCTTACCCTTTGTAAGGTAATGTGGAAAAATGTGGTAGATCCAGACAGGCTACAGATAACATAATACAGCAGATAAAAGAAGCAACTTGCATGCTGGATAACCAAGACAAGAACACAGACGCGTTCTTAATATTTGTTATCGCTAATAGCAGTACGAAATGTTTTTAAATCGGCAACATTGCGAAGGGAACGCACTGTTGCATTTTTATGGCAAAACTCAAGACTTGAATACTCTTTACATCTACATAAAAGCCAAAAACAATAAGAGGAAAATATAGTTGCGGATCCGTGGCTACAATGGTTACGCGAACGCGTCACAATGTAACGTTGTACTTGCATTGTCTATCTTGTACATTCTCTTTCCACTTATTCGATATAATTTCAGTATATCACAGAATGACTTGGAAAAATAATAGTTAATTTTGAATAAGCCTGTAAAGACTTTAAGGAGGCCGTCATCTTTCACTAGATACGCGTTCCCAAAATTGGGAAAATCTACTATTTGCTTCGTCATATATGTCCATCTGTCCGTCCGTCCGTCCTCATGGAACAACTCGGCTCCCACTGGAAGAATTTTCGTGAGATTTTATATCTGAATACTTTTCGAAGCGCCGTCGAGAAAATTAAAGTTTCATTAAAATATGACAAGAATAACGGTTCTTTACAGGAAGACCAAAATGCATTTTTCATCATAGCCCATTTAATTCTTCTTGGAATGAGAAATGTCTCAGACAAAAGTTGTCGAAAATAACGAATCACACAGTTTATGATAATAGGTTTTTTTTTTCGAAAATCGTGCCGTTTGAGATAATGTGGAAAAACTACTCCCATGCCCTTAGACTTATTAATTTACACCAAGTGCTGTTAGATATCACGTATCACTGGACAAAAATCAGCAAATTACCGAAGCCGAGAGGCTTGGATGATGCTTTTACATAGCTTATGTTGCCAGAGAAGGCGTTTTCTTGCCAGCTAGAAGTACCGACAGGAAACGTACTAATGCGTGTTGCAATGGTAAGTGATGACTACTTTGTGAGGTCGGACACAGGCTCTTGATGTGGCCATGAAACCTCCCGAACACACAGAAGTCAAGAGATGCTGCCAAGGATCTTGGGGCTAAACAAGTTATTTTATAAATCAACATGGCCTAGCTGAGTCCAAGTGACAGTCTTGCTCCTCGAGGATGACAGCAGAGGTGGAGACAGAAGAGAGAGATACGCGAAGTAGAAAAATAAATAAATAAGAGATCGGAAGAGACACTCCAATAACGCGTGGGAGGCTCATCGTTTGTTAGATTGGTCTTTCAGTTAAAGAAGCAGCATTATGGAGAGTCTACTGAAACTACCATGCCATCAACTGGAGTTGAACAGTGCAGGATGAAGTCTACCAACAGCAGATCAAGCAGCTATTTTCCATAGTACGTATGATAGACGAGGATGAATATATCGTTATAGCTCCCATAGAAAACGGCCGGTTTCAAGGCATACGTAGGCTCAAAGCAAAAATAAATTTAGAAAGCCTATAAACATGTAGTCCTGAACTGACAATACAGATAACGCGTACTCAGTATTTACATTGAAAAATTTGACACAAACTCTGAAATATAACCACCTATTTCGAGGCTCCCGGCGGTCTGACCTCAAGCAGCCGCATAGAATTCGACAGCCTTAAATCGACCCTGCCTAAAGACCCGCATTTGAAAATTTTTAAGCTCATGATTTGTAAAACCAAAAGTCCCTTAACATGTCACTGTTTAGATAAGGCACCATATATGTATCTAACAATAGTGCATTTTATCTTGTTTTATTTCCCCCCCTTATATTTGTATTACTCTTAATGACACCATGGAAGTGCTAAGAAGAAGTAGTAGTAGTAGTGGTAGTAGTAGTAGTAGGAGTAGTGGTAGTAGTAGTAGTAGTAGGAGTAGTGGTAGGAGTAGGAGTAGTGGTAGGAGTAGGAGTAGTAGTGGTGATAGTAGTAGTAGTAGTAGTAGTAGTAGTAGTAGTAGTAGTAGTAGTAGTAGTAGTAGGAGTAGTGGTAGGAGTAGGAGTAGTAGTGGTGATAGTAGTAGTAGTAGTAGTAGTTTCAAAGAATCACATTATAAACCTTCTTTCGTGTATGTTTTCGTAAGGTTAGCTCCACTCATAATTTGTCATGTTTAACTCACCACGGGAGAAAAATAATTGACCTAATTATTATGCCGAAAATTCTATTTGGCTCCGAAAGTTTGCCATCAATGAAATTAAAAAGTTTATTATTATTATTATTGTTATTATTATGACGTGATGGATGATAAAACGAGTAAAGAAGCAGAATTAATTTAAAGTTTTTACTTGTGTCTTTCATCTTATTAATATGGAAAACGTAATTAATGTTGGAAGTTCATATTATTTTGTTTCAAGTTCTCCAGCCACTCTAGGAGAGAGTACGCTTTGTTCAGTTTGAGATAAGAAACGTATTCGCCAAGTAATACGACTTAACCAAATTTTACATTTTACATTTTACTCGTAATGGAAATTGAAATTTATGAAAAGACCACCTTTAATATCAGGTTCATGAATAAATGTTGATGAAGCAAAAGCGACACATTGAAAACCTCATATCGCGTAAGATCTTCTCTGCTATGAATATTCAGGGCTTACTGCAACAGGCCTCTGCTACACCACATTCAAACCAAGGAACATCATTAGGTCGCAACTAGATACTCGCCCAACAAGTCCGAGGCTAACTTTCACACAGCAGTTTCCTTAAATTATAATACACGTCGAAAAGTCCGGGCTGAAACATCCGTTAAATAATTTCTTGGCAGGGATGCAACTTGCAATGAAAACTGGAACACGCAATGAGGTCGTCAGTTCCGATAAACTGTAACTAAATTAAGAGTTATTACTTGTCTTCAGCTTTCAAGTATTAGGCCTCCGGTAACGCCAAGACAGAACTTTGAAACGTGACTACATATGAATGGTCCATCTGCAGGACTTTACCAACAAAGGACATCACATCCCAGTAAAAGAAGCGTAGACAGTCTAGAATGAACGTGTATGAAGGCCGTGCCTAGGTTCAGGTGTTTAGTGTCAGGCTTATTACCACAGACGCCGAGGTTCAAGCCAAGGGAATTCCACTTGGAATTAGATTGAAAAAAGTAATAGTGGGACAGGTTCCTTACCGAGTATTTCTATTTCCATTATATGCTATTATTCCACCAATTGAGGCTGCATTTTCACACAGACCAAACGTCAAACGCCCAAATGAATAAACAAGATTGTAAAGGGCGTACCACATCATCAACTACACAGATTTTACCGCAGGCTTTCTTCCTTCCAATGCAAAATGGTTTCATTCACATGCATAATGTAATTTAATTTACGCCCACAAGCAAGGCACGGCCCCCTCTGTGCCGACTTCCACGAAACTCGAAAATGTAGAACATCATTAAGCGCAAACTCAGTTTCATTTGAATTGGGTAATAAATGTGGAATGCATGGACAGAACTATATTTACCCCCCCACAACTAAAGAACGGCTTTCAGTTCGCCGGTTAAATCGTCACTCCTTAAAATTTTGTGGATATGCCTTATCGAATTTGTTCTCAAGTAGTTGAAAATATAGTAATTTCTGGAAAAGTCTTAATTGCTTCGTGCAGTGAATTATAATTTTCGCTACATAGAATCTCAATAAATTTGTAACAGCCGAATGACACTATGTGAAAAAATCTCTTACTATCGAAATTTTCCACAACTCTGACGATAAATATGAAAATTATGTGTATGAATCCATTTCAGGACCCAGCTAAAATTTGACCGTCATGGAGAGGAATAGTCCTTAGCCCGACCAGGAAGGAAACAAGCTATAGATACAAAACTCGGAATTTACTCAACATACTCCCCACGAAGCTCAATACACTTCTTAGCTCGTTGTTCTATCTTTTGTTAGTCACTCAAAAAAAATTCAGAAAGTTGTCCGTCCAACCAGGTCACCGCCGCAACAATTACCTCCGCATCGGACGAAAAATTGCGAACTTCAATTGTTTTTTTCAGTCCAGGAAACAGGTGATAGTCCGACGGGGCCAGATCCGGAGAATAGGGTGGGTGATCAAGACACTGGAAGCCCAGATAGGCCACTTTCTTCTGGGTTGCAAGTGCCCGGTGAGCCGGGGCCTTGTCGCGCAAGGACAAGATCACCTTGGTGAATTTCCCCGGCGTTTTTCCTTCAAAATATCCTTCAATTGCACCAGCAGAGATGAGTAATACTCGTCGTTGAGAGTTTGGCCCTTTGGAAGATAATCAATGAGGAGGATGCCGTCTTGATCCCAAAAAAATCGAATCGAGAACTTTTCCAGCGGATTTTTGCATTCGGATTTTTTTGGGGCGGGGTGAGCCGCTATGCCGCCACTCCATTGATTGTTGCTTTGTCTCCGTGTCATAGTGATATAACCAGGTTTCGTCCATGGTCAACAATCGCGACAGGAAATCATTTGGATCGCGCCAAAACATCCAAAAGTTGCTCAGAAGACTGGCACCGTTGACGTTTTTGATCCGCGTTCAGGCATTTCGGGACCTATTTCGCGGAGACCTTCCGCATGTCCAAATATTCATGAATTATGAACCGAACCCGCTCACGTGAGATGCCCAGTTGCCCAGCTATTGATTGAGCTGAAATCCGGCTGTCTACCAGGGTTATCTCGTGAATTTGATCATTAATCTCCGGGTGGTCACTGTTTTGGGTCGTCCAGGACGAGGAGCATCACAGGTGGAAAAATCACCACGTTTAAACTGGGCCACCCAGTTTTTGACGGTGGCATCTGATGGTGCATGTTCCCCTAATGTTTCCTTCGGCGCCTTGCCTTGCAGGAAAAAAAACTTGATGACTGCTCGCGTCTCCATATTGTTGAGATCGCGCGCGTGGCCTGACATGCTTCTTTGCAGCCTCTGTAACAAGAAAAGACTTGCAATTCGGCACATGAACAGACCCCTCTTTCCAACGACACTACCGATTCCGTCGTACGACATCGGGAAGTAGGTCGGGCTAAGGACTTATCAGCATCCCCTCGTATTTAAGGCTGAAACATGGAGCTGCTCAATTAAACACACAGATTCTTATGTTTAATAAAAATTGTGTTCAGAGTGATTTTACCTGTTGCTGACCTTTTTACTTCGTAACGTAACACCTGGAAAGTAACAAAAAGCCTATGCGCCACTCGTTTTCATTTTCAGTAATTATGATACCAGCCGTTTGATACAACACTTGTAAGAGAAAACCGAAGAAATCTTCCCACATGACCACAAACATAATACCATTTAAATTAATATAATGTAAGGTTTACACAAGGATGGAATGCAATTTAGCCGAAACAAGTTATTAGACACAACCGTTTATATTGTGTTAGCGGAGCATGAATCCATTTGAAGAACATGCATAAAGATTCCTGCAAACCTTTCGCAGCCTGTACTAGAATGGTCGATACTTTCAAAAGCAATTACATTAACACATTTAAATTGCAAGACATCTAGTGTTGTGGAAGTTTCGTACCAAGTGATTAATTTCAGATACACCTTGTTTAAGTATTAAGCTAATAAACTGATAATAGGACGGGTTAACCAATTTGTTAATTACAGGCTCGTGGGTTATCTCTGAACATCACACGTAATTAACAAAACTCCGACAATGAAACATTCTGTCCTTAAAATGTTAGGCTACGCCAAAACACTTCCTGAAAATACTACTGTGCTTACTGGAATCAGTAGAGAAAACTAATCCTAAATGTCCCCTTAGCACTGAACATAGGAAAAACCAAATATTTTTGTGTAATTGAGAGAAGGTACGTTGTGTTTAGGTCTTCTAGGAAACCTCTACATGGGCTCTTGTGTTTAGATCCAATCTTAAATGTAGCTAAATATTCTGGAGATATTACTCAATACAAAAACATATAAAAATCTATGGAATTAGAACTTTCATTTTTGTTTTCTTGTGGAAGGCTTTCTTTTTATAGAGGCACAAAAATAGCCGTTTAGAGATGTTAAAAATAACAATGAGAAAGCCAAATTGTGAGCCCTGCGTTAGCAATCATATTTTCTGAAAAGGTTAAATTTAAATATTTTTGTATAGAGAAAGACTTGGAGGTAAAGGAACCTATAGAAATGTTTCGCTGAACATGAGACGTAGAGCCAAAATGGCGAAGTACCAAACCCTGCTGCAAAGTTGCATTTGAAACATACTCTGATACATTCATCACGGCGTGAAGGTGCTACAGTCTACCGAAATGTCTCATTTAAACGTGCTATGAAATGTCCAGCAAAATTAAGGTTTCGTTTGAGCCTGTTCTGACGTATACACAAAAATGCAGAGATACTAGTTTGCTGAAGCTTTCGTTTAAAACCGGTACGAAGTATCGAGCAAAGTGTGTATTTACTATAAGCTGCTGAAAGCTTTGTTTGAAACTTGAAGTGATGTATCGGCCAAATTGTACACGTCTTAAGACGTGATAAAATTTTCATTGGAACCTGTTACAATATATCCAACAACCTGCTGATTTTTTTCATTTTAACGTGTTGTGACGTAACCAGCAAAATGTCAATGTAATACAAGCTGCCAATAGACTGTAACAAGGTGGAAGTCCAACGCTTCTTGAAATAATATTACAGACATTTGAAGCCTACTAAAATCTGTCTGTCCCGATCTTAGTCCTTTTATACACAATATTTCGAGCACCACTAAATGGATATTCATAAACTGCTATACTAAAAACATGGTTGTTGAAAGATTTAAATATTTATGTATGACGTAACAAAAAATAGCAAAGCGACATGTGTTGCAGTCAGCAAATCCGTCTTCTAATTCTTGTTCTGATAGCGTGTAGATTTTATCACTCTTTTAAACATCCAAAAATTAGGAAGCCGAAACTAAAACTTTGAACTAATTATCTTCTGTTGTAAATTAATAAGAGCAGCTTTTGGAATATGTTTAGACATAAAAAAGAGGCTATTTAAAATCCATTGTTCATGATTCTAATGTCACAATTATTGCCTTCTCTAGGCTCCAGCACGTTAACAGCATGTATTTTATATGCTCAAATATTAAATCCGAATAAAACTAACCGGTTCGTGTGCCAACACTAAACATCTTCATCCAAACACGCAACAGCACTAAGCCCACAAAATAAATACTTCCCCAAAGTTACTCAGAACCTAGAGACCCTTAGATGTACGGTAGGGCAAAACTTTCGCATTGACTGTACAGCCACGACATCCTCATGCCAGGGACTAGAAAAGTCCCTTCATTACACATTATGGACCTGTGGAAAGCAAAGAGCGTTGAAGCCTATTTTGAGTGAAATGAGAAAACAAAACAGATACGTGTCTTTCAGGCAAGAGTTTAGTAATGTTCAAAAAGGTAGGACACTGTTGCCACCACAGTTCATTTTCTGAGAAAGGGCCCCAATTACGTTAGACGGGCTGAATTTAAAGAAGCGACTCAACCAACTTCGCAGTCCGCAAATTGGCTGTCACTAGTAGGAAGCGAAAAAAAAAGGTGGTACAGTAACAAGCAACAGCTAACCAGTAACAGTCGGTTAGCTAACAACGGGCACTGCTTCTGATATCTCTGTACCCAATTTCACATACTCCTTAAGATGTTCCGTTTTCTCTGACATCATGGTGCGCTTCGCTTCATCGTTTCTTCCACAGTACAAAAGTTATTTTCTGTAAGAATAAATCCGTATCTCACGTCACATCGGACAGCATGTATTAGCTGTTCCGTGAACATTTTTGCCAAGATTATTTTCCGAAGTAGGCTTCGCAGTTTGTTTTTTGTTTTAAACTAAAACAAACAGAATAAAATTAATTTTTCACATTTCTAGACGCCACGCGTTAGCACGATAAGAGTATTTTGAACATGCAATACATAACTGGAGGGCAGTTAATATAAACTTCGTCTAATTCGTGCTCATATTCTGAAAGAGGAAAGGAGGCTGCGATAAGTAATGAATGAAGAAGGAGCAGAAACTGCGCAATAAATAACTTTGGCCATTACTGGGTGTTACGTAACCTACAAGACTGCATAATCAATAAAGAGGAAACAGACTCCAAGCCACAAAATCAGGAGCAGAGACTGCAAAATCGTCTTAATTGAGCGCCGCCCAATAGGAGCCATGGAGATGTTAGCGTGGAACTCGGCGTTATTTTGAAGCCCGACTTTAGATGGTATTACGAAGTCAGCTTCACGATCCGTTCACTTTATCCGGAGAGTTGCCCTCGTACCCACTTTATTTGTCTCAGACCCGGAAAAATATTCCAAGGTTACAGCAAGCCACCCAGTAGACTGGTCACTAAACTGACAGAGCCACGTCGAAACGTCACGTTATGTCGTGCTACATGCCACGCACAGGCCAGTTGTTTATTGTATGGTCTCTTATTTTCTGTCGCTCACTATACGTTAATTTAAAATTATCTGTTAATCTTGACCAAGCCTTTAAGGCACGAAGCCACATGGTACTGTGGACTCATCTCAGAAACTGCTGCTGGAAATTTTAGAGCAGAAGAAAAGTGCTGTTGTGACGCTGTATAAAAATTTTCCCCGAATTTTACTCATTACAGACGACAAAGAAAAAGAAATTAAGCCTTGTGTCTGTTATTATAACAAGAGATAAGTTAGTGATAGCGGATTCGGCGCAGTACCGATAGGTTGTCCCGAAACGTCGGTAAATAATTATCACTATAAACTGCGTAATATCCCAGAAGAGCTCAGATATCGGGTCTGACAACGTTTCTTTTGGAGTCAAATCAATTCAGCAGTGAACTGTACCATTTATGTATTAGGCAAATTTATAACGGAGACTGTTGTGTAGTACACAAAGCAGAGGGTTGTGTTGTACATAACATGTTTAAGAAGAAGTTCGAAGAGATGGTGAATCTGAGATGAAAGTACTTACAGTACATGTCGAGAGTGACGTTAGCGGTCAGCGGGCTGACCATGTCGTTGTTGGATGCCTTGCACGTGAGCACCGTATTGAGATGACGCCGCTGAAGGTTCTCCAACCGCAGAAGGTTCTTTACACGGCGTTCGGACAGTGCTTCGTCAGAATTGTCGATCTCAATGCCCTCTTTCCACCACGTGACCCGAGGCGCTGGACGACCTGCAAGGCAACAGGCAATGCGCTGTTGAATGCCCACAGTTTATTTGCTGGCTTATAAACAGTGTACTTTCAGAACAAATCCTTCGGCCATTCTTGTACTTAAATAAACCGAAACCTGGTATGTAGTGTTAAGTAATGAGATGAATAATTATATAATACTGAACCATAATGACGTGTGCTAATAAAATAGAATATCGTAAATCTTATTGTAGCACCGTGCATTTTTGTAGAATCACTAACATTTATCAAACAACGAATGCGCATATAATTTCATATAAAACACTTTTAAAACACTCCGACATGTTTCGATCTTGTCAGATCATCATCAGGGAGCTTAGTTCCTTGCTAAAGTTATATTATAGTATTCACAATTCATTTGGTATTTGCAAATGAGGTGTTGTGGCAGCATACCTGTAAATAATTGTACTATTAAGTATACTGCCAAAACAACTATGTGAGTAAGTGCATAATAATAGTTTTTGATATATGCAAATAGTTAGGCTAAATTGATTGTGCGGCAGTTTACTTACCATGTTGTGTAGGAATATGTTGTGGAGCGGTGGCTAGGTGAGCGTCTTATGCTGAGTAATGAGAGACTGATTATGGGTTGCGTGGAAGGATATTTGTTGTATGCGCAAATTCATAGAGGGGGTTGATGTCGTCAATTTGTTGTTCTGTGATCAGTACTTTGTGTTGGTGAAATATTTGCATGTATATGGTCTCCCAGCAGTTCATAGTGTACTTTTACGACATGTCTTTAACAGTTGCAGCGTGTTTTCTGTTGTCACGTATCCGTACATATTTTGTAGGATGTGCATGGCATAGTCGGATTGCGGATTATTAGTTCTTATGTACTTTATATGTTCTTTGTGTCTTATATCTATGGATCTTCCGGACTGTCCGACGTATGCTTTGTTACATGTATTACATTTTAGTTTATATATGCCGCTTGGTTCTTTATTATTCTGTTTTTCGGATAATTGTTGTTGTAAAGTGTTGGTTGCTCTGAATGCTGTATTCAAATCAGTATGTTTGAACAGGTTCGTGATACGTCTTCTCATTGGGCTATAGTAGTTAAAGGTTGCCCATTTTTTTTTGTTATATGGAATTGTGGGGGAGGGGGGTGTTGTTTGTGTTTCCTGCTTATTAATTATGTTCTGAAATCATTTCTGATGCCTATTGGTTATCCATTGTTTTTAGCCGTGGTAATTATTGTTTGCCATTCTTCCTGTTTTGATTCTTCGGTAATGGGAAGGGTCAACATTCTGTGTATGTAGTATCTGAATGCTGTTATTTTATGTTCGTATGGGTGATTCGAGGAAATTGGGTAGGTTTTCTGTAAATACTTATGTCAATGTTATTGTTGTTTCTGTGTATGGTAATGTCCAAGTAATTTATTGCATTGTTTTCTGCAGCAGACATTTTGAACTGGAGGTTTTGGTCTGTCTTGTTGATTTCTTCTAAGATTGTTTGTTCGTTTGTTTTGTTTTGATCATACATGATTAAGATGTCGTTAACGTAACGTTTGTAGTATGCTATTTCTTTGCTCTCAAGCCATTGTTTTACGTAAGTTTCCTCTGTATGTTGTAAATATATTTCTGCCCTCGTATTAGATATGGGAGAGCCCATAGCTATCCCTTTGTCATGTTGTAAAAATCCTTCATTATATTGAAAGTAGTTTTGTTTCATTATTATTTCCACTATGTTTAGGGTTTGTTTGATTAATTCGTTGTCATGGATATATTTAGCCAGAATTTTGTGGTTGTTAAGATTCCCTGTATTGGTAAATTGACAAATAAGTCTTTTATATCAAGGGTAATTACTGTCATTTGTTTATCAACTCGCATTCTTTTCAGTTCATTTGCGATTTCTTGTGAGCTTTTTTGTGTTATACGTGAATGTTAGGCAAAGTAAGCTATTAATTTTTTGTTTATGAATTTACCTATTTTATATGATGGAGCTAGTGTGTTGTTTACTACGGGTCTAATTGGTTCATGGTCTTTGTGCGTTTTTATGTATATGTTCAGTTTTGAGGTTGTAGGTTTTATATTTACTAAGTATCTGTGTAATCGTTTGTCCACTAGTGCACTGCATTTTTTAAGTGCTTTTTGGATTTGTTTTTGGTACATGTCGGTGGGGTCCTGTTTTAATTGTTTTATGTTATTCTCCTGTATAAAATTAATTTTCTTTTCTAAGGTGTTTTCATTGATTATCACTATTGCCTTGCTTTTGTTGGCTTTTACTATCATTGATTTATTATTTTGAAGAATCTTTCTCAGTTGTTTTATATTATATTGGTATCTTTTGTGTAGCATGTTATGTCTATTCGTCTTTAGGATGTGTTTTATTTGCTTGGATGCTAAGTAACGGTAGGTATTTTGTATTTTAGGTTCTAATCATCTTATGGCATTTTCTGTGTCTATTATTAATTTGTTGATGTATTGTTTGGGTTCTTGCTCTACTGCATAGTTTGGGCCTAAGGATAGTGTTTGAACCTATTCTTTTGTGAACTTAATATTAGTTAGGTTGATGAATCGTTGTTGAAATTTGGGGCATTCCCGTTAATATGTCTGGTATTAGGTTGGTTTATTAATGCATTAATTTTTTTGTTGAGCTTCCAGTATATGTTATCCATGAGCCTATTTATTTTTTCGTCTATGTATCTAACTAACATTAAGTTCACAAAAGAACATGTCGTAAAAATACAGTACGAACTGCTGGGAGACCCTATACATGCAAATATTTCACCAACACAAAGTACTGATCACAGAACAACAAACTGGCGACATCAACCCCCTCTATGAACTCGCGAATACAACAAATATCCTTCCACGCAACCCATAATCAGTCTCTCATTACTCAGCATAAGACGCTCACCTAGCCACCGCTCCACAACACATTCCTAC
>Ga0123352_10010377_pt1 | contig 14616 bp, 7 predicted proteins | sample TergutLab28metaG_FD_89700 | JGI IMG/M metagenome (GOLD analysis project Ga0123352, IMG submission 89700) | Labiotermes labralis P1 segment gut microbial communities from Petit-Saut dam, French Guiana - Lab288 P1 | ecosystem: Host-associated > Arthropoda: Insects > Digestive system > Gut ... | reverse complement strand
ACCATACACTTCTGTCAACAAATTGTAAGTTTCTGTGGCAGATTTTCCAAGTTTTGTGAGGAATTTGATGTTAACACGTTGTTCTACATTAGCACTCAGCATTATTCTGACGGAGCTCAGACAAACGATCCGCTTCTAACAATGGTCACGGCCAGACTAACCGATGCGCATGAATGAACCTTTGTGTGACGGTAGAGGGAAGTCTACGGGTCAATGTCCTACCCTCCTCTTCGTCATAGACGTGGCCGGAAATGAGTAATAAAAGCAATCCAGTTTCTTTATTGCCACACCTCGTATTTATTAAGGGGGAGATTATAAAAGGTTTACTTATTTTTATGATTTTTGTTGGGATCTCATCATACCCCCTGGAATTCTTATCCTTCAGTGAGTCTATTATTTTGTTTATTTCTTTTGCAGAGGTGTAAGGCCAACTTATGTCTTTGAATGGCTGTTAAAAGTATTTAAATAAATTTTGTAGTGGACTTGCTTCTTCTTCTTCTTCTTCATTAATTCTTTTGTTACTAATACTCCCTGCTATGTTTAAAAAGTAATTGTTAAGTTCATTTGCTATGGTTATTTGGTTATGTACTACATGATCATTAATTCTTAATGATTTAATGTTATTCTCATTAGTTAATTTACTTGTTTCTTTATGTATAATATTCCATGTGGTTTTCATTTTATTTTTTGACTTACTAATAACTTCTTTAAAATACAGTTTTTTCACTTCCTTTATAACTTTAGATAATATTTTGCAGTAGTGTTTGTAAAATAACTTATGTTCTATTTCATTATTATCCCTCACCTTCAGACATAACTCTCTTTCGATTACAGGAGGTTTTTATCCCTTTGGTTATCAAAGGTTTATAAATTGTATTGCAGTCTGTACTTTTCTTAATAAAGCAAGAGTGAAAAATTCTTAAATATATATTCAAAAATTATTGAAAGAAGTGTTAGCATCATCCTGTTGGCATCATCCTCCATAAAAATTTCTTCCCAATTTTCATGACGTAGTAGTAATTGGAATTCCAATATACTTTGGTCATTTATGTCCCTCTTTGTGGTGATATTCCTTGTTTAGTGGGAACAATGTTTTCTATCACCATTATTGATCTGTAGTTGATCTGTTGCATTGGAATGCATGCTGATGAACCGCAATAATTCTTTCTGTGTGTGCAGTTAACCTTGACAGGAGAGTAATGGATAATTTTATATGTAGCTGATAACAGTGGTATTCCTCAGTGATTACTACAGACTCTTTTTTCACCCCTTGATTGACTCTATTCACTGTTAAGGCATTTCTTCCATATCCCAAATGGAATTAATAATGTTATGGGTTTCAGAATGTACTGTTTTGACTTTAACAATCATTTCTGCTGGTATTCAATCAGGGCGTGGTAATTCACATTTTCTCACAATTTCAGTAGCCACCTCAGTCTCTCAGTCTCAAAGGCATCAGACTGAGGCACTAGTGGCTCAGCTTATGTATCGCTACAAAATAGTTTCTGGTTTCAAACACAACAATATATTTTCTTTTATTTTTTATCTTGACGCCTGTTTTGGTCAATTGACCATCATCAGGCCAGTTTTGCAAAGCTTAGAATAAGGTGCATGCAGTGCAAATAGCATTAATATAACATGGGATCCTATAAGACTTACAAATTTATTAAAACTTATTAAAAATGGTATGAAATTAATTTTTTTATACCTGTGATATTTCAAAGTTTTTTTTTTTTTGTAATTATAAGCAATTTTTGGAAGCTGCAAAAAAATTAATATAGATTGTACATTTAAAAGCTTTTCTGTTTAAGTTGAATAATGTTTTTTTTTTATTAAAATATATGTGTGTATTGTTTAGTTACAAGTTATTGCACACGATATAAGGCCAGGATTTTTGTGACTTGTTGCATACATTGAAATTCAGATGGTAAATGTAGATATTTCTTAGTCTGTATTCTGTGTTTGATTTATGTTGGCGGATGTTTTATTCGCACTGGCGTTAACTCTATTTTATACGTATCAAAGAAGTAACCATTCTGAAATAGTAAATATTTTGTATAGTTTAGTTCAGTTTGTAACATAGATATGAACTGTGAACTGGTGTGAAGATATATGACTACTTACAGTTTTTGTGGCATATTGGAAGGCTCGGTGTATACGTGTGTATGTATTGCATTGCAACTTGTGACTCAACAAGGTCAAGGCAGGTATAGGATGTTACAGTTGCAAATGCCCTCTGGTGGTGTTTCTTATTGTGTCAAATATTACATTAAATTTTATCATGCAGTTGTCATTAATTTGATTGTCTAATTTAATTTCATTATAAACACAGAACTTTTCCAAAGTATTCATTATTCCGCCTTTCTTTGTTACATGTATAATCTCCATAATATCTTCCATAGTACCAATGGAATGTTTATTATCTAAGAGTTGTGTAAATTTTGATATTCCATTTCTGTGTTTATATTTATAAAAATGGACTTGATGCCTTGTATAAAAGGGTCTACTTATCTGTCCTGTATATTTTCTGTTACAATCTTGACATATTCATTGATAAATGCCACATTTATTAAATTTATTTGGATTAATGGTCTTGTTATTATTTGTCAATTTTCCTATAGTGTTTTTGGTTTTGAAAGAGAGTTTCAGATTGACGTTTTTAATGATTTTGTAATGAATTTAGTTTCTTTTGAAACATATATAAATTTTACGCATCTTGTTTGTGATTTTTTTTTTGTTCTTTTTCATTTTTTGTTTAGTTGACTTTGTTTAAAATTGCTGTATCATATTTATTATTATGTAGTACTTGTTTTATTGTGTCATTATCCTTTTCTTTCTCAGTATTAAACATGGGGTATGTTGATAGTCAAATATCTAACAGCTGCCAGTTTTTATTCTGGGCGGGTGGCATGAATCATTTTGAATGATAATATCAAACATTATTTATGTAAGCTTGTTTAATGTCATTAACTCCATGTACTTGCAACAATTGAGAGTGTTTCTATCATCCCTGCAAACTGCTGTGAGAATCTGCAAGCAGATCACCCTTCTAGTCCTTCACTAAATAAGTTCTAGGATGGTAACCCATCTTAAATTTAACAGATAAACAAATAAAGGACAAGCCCCAATGCTTTGAGATTACATTTCATCCAAGCCAATGTGCTGTAGCCAGGGTCAAGCCTTACAGACTATTTTTGTCTTAAATGGGAAAGACGGCAGCTATTACTAGACATTGTAACTTAATAGTGTATATTCTGTTATTATTCCACTAATGTGCTATTGCATACATTCATATTCTAGTGCAATGCTGTATACCTACTATATATTAATAATGACCATTTGTTCTAAATCGCTGTTATCAGTGTAGTCCTAGCATTTTGGTAATTTGAGGCAACCTTGCTCCCCTTCATCTGGTACTATCCACATTCTACCGTAAATGAGTATACAGCAGACACCATTTGTTAAACTGTTTCCTGAGGTTGATCATGTCTGTAGAGAACAGCAATGGCTGTAAATTCTATAATTCTTATTCCAGAGATATACATGAACTTCATTGACATACACTGAAAATCTCAGTCATTATTGTGAAGAAGTAATGTTCAGTGGATACCAAAATATAAAAATTTCTGTTAGTATTTTAACATTATTCATCCATGCATAATGACTAAATTTCTCATTTATAAAACCAACATATACACACACACATATATATACACAACAATACAGTCTCCTGTTCACTCCTACATGTTTTGGTGAAATTCTGCCATCTTCAGGGAGTCTATAAAACAGTATTAAAACTCAGTAGATTGTAATACAGCTTAATACATATTACATTTTAGTTATTTCTGCACCTGAATTAAAAAATATACGATCCGGTAAAATGTGGTTAAAAGTCCATATGCTGGTATATCAACGCAGGTTTCATCATTTCAATTAGATCAGTGGTTCCGAAGTTTGCTGCAAAGGTCCCAAGGTATCTGCAGCCAATTCCAAGGATATCTGTGGATACACTTCTGTAATGGCTGCTTGGATGTTTCATATTTTGTTAAAAGTAATCACAGAACTTCTTTAAATGGCGATATATTTATTTTGTATGACTTTGGAATATCTAATTAAGAAACCTCCTGTACCCACAAAGCAAGGGACAGTAAATAATTAATGTAAAATCATGCAGTGCATTATTATGTATGCTGCTGGTATATATTCATTGCTATGTACAATCACTTCTGAGATACAAGTTTTTAATTTTGGATACCAATCATCTGGACAATTTATATTTATTTGAGCAAGGATATGAGGATCCGTGGTTATTTTTCGAAGCCAAGAGGGGTCCACAAGCAAAAAAGTTTGGGAAACACTGGATTAGATGTTTGTATGCAATGGAAAAACCTACATCAATATACCAACACATAGAAGTTTAACTGCATTTTGCGAGACCTCACATTTTTTAATTTAGCTGTAGAAATCACTATGATGTAACATGTATTATTATTATTATTATTATTATTGTGGTTGTTGTTGTTGTTGTTGTTGTTGTTGTTGTTGTTGTTGTTGTATAGGCTAGTGAGTTTGAGATATTGGTGCCTCCCTGTAGGTGGCAGTGCTCTGCCAAAGCATGGAGGAGTAAACAAGAGACTATACTGTTGTGTATGTTGGATGTGCATATGTTGGTTTTGTAAATGAGAAATTTTCTGTTAGGTTTTCGTGGTGCTGGATACAAAGACTGATAATTTATGCTTACAGCCATATTAAGATTTTCTGTATCCATTCCCCCCCCCCCGTGGCACTGTGGCCCAATGCAGGCCATGGCCTCCTCATTCTTGAGGTTTCTTGATTACACACAACGATGCCTCACAGTCGGTAGGACTCCTCTGGATGAGTGATCAGCTCGTCGCAGAGACCTCTACCTGACAACACACAACACTCACAACAGACAAACATCCATGCCCCCGGTGGGATTCGAACCCAGATCTCAGCAGGTGAGAGGCCACAGACCTACGCCTTAGACCACGCAGCCACTGGGACCGGCTTTCTGTATCCAATGCGCAAATAAATTTGGGGCCTTACCTATGCATGGTCCTTATCTAACAAAATATGTTTCTCTACTTTAGTTCATATTTAATATATAAGAATTTACTTGCAGTTATGTCTGACATGTAATCTGAAATACCATAATTGTTTTTGGGGTCCATTCAGCAGTGGGTGCCCATGCAGCTGCATAAATTGCAAGAGCCTTAAATTGGTCACTTTTATGGGGTGTGACACCATGTAGTTTGGTATGTAGGTGTCAAAATTTCAGTATTCAGATAATATAGCCGCTTGTTGACTTTAGACATTGAGGGTACATCAGCACTTGTCTGGGAATGGCCAGGAGGCACAAGGTCATACTTTTCTCTGTCGAATTTACAGTCTCAGCCTTCCGTGCCTGGATGATGAGATTTTGAAATGAATATGAAAATTAAATCTCAAGTCCAAATAGGTTCAGTGGAGTTCTGAAGTGTAACAGACTTATGTTCATGGTTTACAGTTGCTCTTATTAAAACAATTTTACATTAAAAATGCAGTACAGTAGGACATTTTTGCTGCTGTGTATTTACATTTATTGAAATAAGTTTATTCAAAACACACTAATGTTTATTCTTCCAACAGGGTCTCTATTTTATGCATAAGTAACTTCTAATAAAAGAAGAGATTTTAAAGTTCAGAATTACCCTATTGTCTGGATTTGTGAAGATGTAATACCAGAATTTCCAGATTTTAAAAAGTGTCCTCAAAATATTGCATCACAAACAATAGTTAATATTAAATAAAAAGAACAGATTTTAATCTCCTGGTACAGTTGGAAGGGCCACATTATAAAATGAGCAAAGTGAGCAGCTGCCACAGCCCCTCCCAATACTGGCAGTGGTGCTGTGTGTTTAACTTACCCAAACATTATCAGAATATATCAATAATATGTATTCATAATTTTTACTGTCTCTTACAGGAAGTTCCCAATATTTACATCAAAATTAAAAACTGTGAAGCCAGAGTGGTGCTGTGCAGTGCCTCAGAATCATCTTAATGCTTAAGCATTACTGTCAATTGAAAACAAAACTCTTGCACCAGTACACAAAGAGTTATGTAGTTGATATTTCTGAAAAATGAAGACCAGAAAGAAGTTCCATTCCAATTTGTAGCATTGAAGTGCTATTTTTTCAGTGTTTATTTTCAGAGTTTCAAAGTCCTTAAATGGCTAGTTCAGCTTGTAATTTGATTCACTAATCTGGGCAGTAGATAAACAAAGGAAGTACAAAGTTATTTTGGCATTTTGTGACTTGGGTTGAATGTATAAAATGTAAGGCGTTAAGTTCTGAAAATTAGTTTGAAACCAAGATAATTTTTGGAGTATGTGTTTGTAATAATTTTCTATACTTTATTCTCCTGTTAATATAAATAAATTTTGTGCTGGCATGAAATTGTAGGGGTTTCTCTTTAAAGAAAGTAAGGCATGGGAAGCCAAGGAATGTATGTTTCCCAGCAGTTGCCATTGTCCTCACAGTAGGCTGTTTTGTGACAAAATATAACAAGTGCATTAAACTCGTATATACTTCCATTCCATTATGGCCCCAAGTATACGGACATATTTCTAACATTAGGCCCACACTATTTCTAGAAAACCAAACTGCAAGAACTGTGCCATTCAGGTAATTCATTGCTTCACTACAGAAGATACGGGCCATTGGTCTTTGTCATATTGTTTGCGTAACTATTTTCTGTCATACATTATCTTGAAGGTAGTAGCTGGAAATATTTGGCCAGCTAAGACCATTCTGAAAGCAGAACTGAAAGATTTATCATAATTATATAAGAATGAAGTTTCTAAACGCCTGGAATAGCAGCTGATAATTCTTCAACAGCTGAGATTATTCCAGAATTCTGAATGTTGGTTTTTCATCAATATTACATCTTAAATGATACTGCTTGAGACATATGATACTGCTGTTTTTTTGTCTTTACATTAATTTACATTGTTGCTTGTAGGGGTAAAAATCTTACAACATTTATCTCTCTGCTAAATAAACTCTTGTCCTGCTGAACAGGAATCTCACCATTAGTCTGTTTGTACAGGTAACACTATAAAAATATAGACTTGCATCAGTGAGCAAGTTAAATACTGAAATTATATTATTTGCTATTGTTCTGGGTGGTAAACATTTGTCCTTCACTTGTGTAAAATTGATAGTAATATATGTACACCTGGTAATCAGACAATTCCAGAAACAGACATGTGTTTCTGAAAAAAAAAAACACTTACTTGCAACTCTAGTATTGAAAAGCCAGGTCACGGATGCTTGACGCATTTTTCATCCTGTGTAACGCATTTGATTAGGACGTAGTGTGAAAGTAATATTGAAAACAGTGTTGTGTTTCAACTCCTGCTTTTAAGTCTGTAGAGCAAAATTAAATAACTAACTAATCTTAGAGAGAAGAACATGATGACAAGTATGAGTACATTGAACCAGTAGCTGCCATTGCCCATGTCGAGTGCTTCAAGGAATTTCTTGGGGCTTGTGTAGTGGCAGTAGTCGATAGAACATTGTAGCCTTTCACGCTCATAGCTATAGACAGAGATCAAAACTCCATCCAGACCATACTTGAGGTAGCTGATGTGGAACAGCCACTGGAAATATGCTGGTGCATCATTCATATGCACAAAGAAACCAGAAAAGATGGTGAAGGGCATTATTGCTAATGCACCCCATACCATTCCATTCTGGAAAAAAGAAAATGTAATAATTTGTATGAATAGAAGGCCTATATGTGAAAAATGTGTTTCTTTTGATGCAGGGGTTCAGTAATAATGCTTAAGTTTAGTGAGTGGTGTCTTAAAATTTATTTTCTTTACATTTAAAGTGGTGTGCAGTGCCCTGCAAAGCAAAGTAGGAAAATAAAAAACTAAGTAAACAGTGAGTAGATTTTGGAATATTATGGTTCATGTGAAATGTCTGTAGTGAACTGTCATGGAATTAATGCATAGGAGCATGCAAAATGATGGTTATATCACAAATTATGAAAATTGCTAACAGCAGTGGTGTGACCCTGCAGTCAGTCTAGGAACTATTTGACCACACCATGTAAACATGTGAATGGTATTCATATTGAACTTAACTAACAGCACACACAAATTTTAAGTTTCTTTTACATTCTTTCTTTCTTGCCTTCATATATCTAGCACTAGTTGTTTCAAAATAACAATTCTTAAAAACTACATCATAGTTTTCAGACACATTGTACATATTTCTTAATTGTTGTTACAGTTTAGAGTGATAGAATAAGCCATGTTGTTCGTATTTTTTAGGCATGTTCGCAAAATTGCAAAAAGTGACTATTAACTTGGTCATGTCTGTCCGTCTATCTTTCTGTCCATCCATATGAACAACTCGGCTCCCACTGGACGGATTTTCATGAAATTTGGTATTTCAGTATTTTTTTAAAATCAGTCATGAAAATTCCAGTTTCTTTAAAATCTGGCAAGAATAACAGTTACTTTACATGAAGACCAGTATACATTTTTTTATCATATCTTGCTCAATTCTTCTTAGACTGGGTAATGTTTTAGATGGAAGTTGTAGAGAAATTCAAAACACACAATTTATGGTCAATAACATTTTTTTCAAAAATCCTGCAGTTAATGAGATAATGTGGAAAAATACTGTAGAGCCAGACAGGCCACTGATGACAATATGGTGCATGCACATTGCATGCTGGATACCTAGATTTACGGACACGCATTCAAAATATGTAATACTTATTGCTTTTCCACTGCAACAATGATTGCACAAATGTACCTCAATGTGTGCATTACCTGTCCTGTTTATATTTGATAGGATAATGACATCTGTCATTTTAAAATGTTTCAGGCAATGGTTGTGCTGATTAGTTAAAAAATAGAAGAATTCTTTTGTGCATATTGCTGTCTTGGAACCTAAGTGGACCATAGCAGGGTAAGCACACTTTTAATTATTGTTTTCACATGTGTACATTGTGGAATGTTATGTGAATAATTTTGCATTGTCAGAAATATAGGTCACAACAAAATTTAGTCAGGTCTCTGTTATGTGGGAATATTGCAACACATCAATGGGTGATTGGTGTCCTTGTAAAAATTTAGAAACTCTGAGTTTGTGTATGTTTTTAACAGAATCATTACTCATATAGCTATCAATTAAGTGAAACAATTTCTAGATTGTGAAATTTGCATTGCAGCACTCTCTAGTCATGCAGGATATCAACAATATTTTCATGAGAACCTGCTGCCTTTGAAGTGGTCTTAACTGTCCGTATAGTTGCATGGTACTGTGTACATCACCGAACTTTACCACAACCAAGATCACAGTCCAAACTTTCACCATTGTGAAAACTCATATCTCATATGAATGGAATGAGGTTGACAACATGCACACAACACAAATGTGTACATTTTAAGCATCATGCTGACTCTAGCATTTTTGGCATAATATCAACTGCTTATGTCATGAAATGCTGCAACATTCTTTTCTGAAACATTTTGAATGTGCTTATTATATATTGAAGTATATTTAAAATATTTTTAGTCTTGTGAAAAGTAGGAGTCTGATGTCTCATGTATTGCCAAAAATTTTTCCTCATTGAGAAATATAATATGGTTATTAGTATCAAATTTTATCAAAGTCTGTTGCATGGGTACAGCTGAACCAATTCCACATGGCTGTAAATTGTGTTTAAGTGGGTGATGAGAAGAAATCTTTAGATATGGTTTGCTGTTGCTTAGATTTCTGATCCTGCAAAATTTTGACCAATAATCCTATTGGCCCCCCATAACCTGTGTGATTCATTATGCGGGAACAAACAATGACTACATGAATATGCAATGACATCCTTTTCTTTATGCAAACATCCAATGCGGTAGCATAAATTATACAAGGAGAGGAGTTAAAAATATAATATCTACAGATTTAGCCAACAAATGCACACTAGTGTCAGTAGGTTCACAGTAATATTTTTAAAAACATGAAACACCTACTGATATTAAATTATAATGTGCAGAATGGAAAGTATAAAAAAAGTTTAAAATGTATTTAAAAGAATAAGAAGTACCTGAATACTCATGGATACTCCAATGAGAAGGCCGATGCTTTGAGCCACCATCGATACCATAATACATACTGTGAGAAAGAGAATGTAGCGTATTACATCAGAGGGTTGCGCAGTCATGAGGTACACCACCACTGTGTAGCCAGTTGAGCATATAACCTGCAAGTGAAATAAATTTTGAAAAAGTATGTATACCAGGGTTTCCATTCTCCTTGGATATGATTTTATTTTGGGAGATTTTGACCCTTGAAAGTGAGGCCATTACGTGGAAACCTAATGTACACTGCTGCCAAAACCTAACAACTCAGAAGTAAGTGAATCTCCTAGTTAATAGTGATATATTAATTTAAGTCAGTGTGAAATGTTTTTGAGAATGGGACTCACATCTTTGTCTCTTTTTGATCAACTTCTGTTTTAATTAAATATTTTTCTTTGACATCTGTTTTTTTGTGATCTGATAACTTCAGATAATTTGAATATGCTTAGTTCTGGAACATCGAAAGTTCTGTTTCAGATACTGTCAGTACTCACCTTCTTCATCAAGTTCAATTTAAATTCTCTGCTAATTTAAGAAAACTAGCCCAACATATTAATTTTACATATTTCTTGAATTTTCTAAAAAATAAATACTAGAAATATTTTCTACCTTCTGTATTTATTTTGACACTTATTAAAACCATTATTTATGCTGGTACTATTAATGCAAAACGGAGCACGAAAACAGAACTTAAATTTGTCTGACAACTTTGAGTATATATCTCCTACATCATATTTCTTCCAAAACTTTCAAGTGATTAGAACAGGTTTCATGCAGATTCACACACAATTGAATAGACATATAATCTTGATTATCCATATATTCTGTATTCTAAATAATCTGTGAACAGATTATCTGGTTTGCAGAATTTTCTTGCATTATCATCAGTTGCTGATTACTAATGATAATGATGGGAAGTAACATGATTTAGTACCAAGTGTTCAAACAGAATCCTCAGTACAGAAATTTCGAGCTTTTTACATATGCAATAAGTGTGTGCTATGCATGTGTTATGTATATAATACATAAATTACAGCTTTATTTCCTGTTCGTGGTTCATTGAAGTATATGTTTTGGATTATCCATGTTTCTCAATTATTTGTGCATCCTGCCTTGCACCATTACACTAGAAAATCCAGAGTACATTGTACTTTGTGCACTGAGTGCAAAGAATGCATCAAAATTAACTTTGTACTGTATGGAATAAAGTGTTTCAAGAACCTGTTCAGTACCAAAACATATGTATTATGCAGTTTCTCTTATTTTAACTTGTTTTGCATTTGCAACATATGTCTGAATTTTTAAATTGTTGAATTGTTAATTGCTAAATTTCTTCATTACCTCAGCTGCTTCTATTTGCATTTAATAGAGAAAAATGAGGCCAAACGGCAGCCAGTACCATGCTTAATGTTGTGGGAAATGGTAGTAGACTTGAGCATCAGTCACATTTGACCTTTTCTCAGAAGACACCTAGTCTCAGTACTAGCCAGAAGGTACTAACCAGAAGCCAGTTATCTTGACTGGTGTTTACTATGCTTTTCTGGAGTATTTTCTGCAGTAATTCTGAACAGCACCTTCCAGTGAACTGAGCAGTGGAAGGACGACTTGATTCCATTTACATCTGGTTATAATCTGGGCTGGGGATCTGATTGTCCTGACTCCAGTTGTGTTGTTTCTGTTTGTCAACCATATGTAAATTTCAGTATATAAACTTCTTGCCTTGATTTGTGCTGATTTGACACGTCACAAATTAGGTAAACTCTAACATCTACTTACCTGTAAAGGTACATCAGCAAGCGTGATGGCAAGATAGTAGGATTTTAGAGAATACCAGCGATTGAAATACTCTCTAGAGATGACTGGAATCTCAGATGGAACTGTGGAGGAAGATAAATGTTCTTAACTTTACAAAATTCTCAGGATGAGGTTATTATAAGTGGTAAAGTAAAAAATATGAGTACATTCAAATTCTAAGTCCTTCAACATACTTCTGATTTTGTGCTGGACAAAATCTTGCTATAAGAGTAGCTTTCATTTCCTTGCATATATTGCAAACTTCAGATATTTTGTGACAGTAACAGATTAGAGGTACAGCAAGAAATTAGAAGCAGATTAAATATGGGGCTTGCCTGTGAACATGTAATTTCATTTACTTTTATAATACGTAAAGATGTAACTTACTATAATCTCACCATTGTTTTTTATGGGTGTCACACTGGGTCTTTGAACTCAGAGAACAAACACGCTGAGGCTGTCTGAGAATAAAAGTAAAGGATAAGTTTTGAATCAAGGAGGGAGGAAATAACCAGAGAATAGTGCGAATTGCAATAATGAGAAGCTTTATAATTTGTGCTGTTCACCAAATGAATTTTGTGATCAAATTAAAAATAATATAGGTGGAACATTACAGCACACATGGGAGAAATTCATACAAAATTTTGGTTTGAAAACCTGAAGGAAGGAGACCACTTTGAGGGCATATGTGTACATGGGAGAATAATGTTATGCTGAATCTGGATGTGAGGATGTGAATTGCATTCAGCTGGCCCAGGAATGGGTCCACAGTCCACAAATGTTTCAAAATGCTAGGAGCCATTGCCAAATTTTAGGTGCAAGGAAGATGGCATAAAATACGTTCCACCCTAAAAACCTACAGTTCTGAAGTGACCTATGAACCTGACTGTTATCTGGTGCTTTCTGTATGGTATAAGTGAACTGACACATTTTTATGTGTAGGGGAAAAGCTTCAATAATTGTGCTGAAAATATTACATGCCACTGTACGAAATTAAGTAGCCTGGGTTTGTTGACAGGATGCTTGGGATATCTGCATCCCTGAATGGGTCTAGTGACTTATATGACCACAGGAATGAATCTTGGGGTCCTTAGAAATTGCAGAATTTATTGACCACCTAAGTAAGAACTGTTGGTTGTTTTCTGTTGATCTGCAGAAACTTTTGTCCCATCCATTCTCTTTGGCCATGGAGGTGCTTTTTTCAACCCTTGTGTTCAATGTCATGCATTCACTTACATGTGAGTATCATTGAAGAAAAGGCAGTGAACATAAGGAACATGATGCAAAAATAGAGCAGACCAAAGTTGTCAAACACATGGGCAGCATCATTTCCAACACGATAATATATAAGTCCAATCAGAACGCCAACAATCATGTGGATTGATAATCGGGCCACAGTGAGGAACTGAAATAAAAAAGGTTTTGCAATTGATAATTATATTTTTAAATGTAATCGGTCCATTAAATGCGAAAAATGATATTCTTTACAAGTATTTTTCTCCTCAGTGATAATTTTTGCCACCGTACAATATTTTCGAATTTTGTACCAAATATTTCTAATTTTTCAACAGTAAAAATTTTGACATGCCATGTAAATACAAAAACAGTGTCAAGAAGAAACCTTTGCATGCAACTGATTAATTGCAATGAGAAATTAACTAAACATGATTTTACTGAGTAAATGTGCAACATATTGATACAAGCTGGAAGTTTTACATATGTGAAAATAGCTCATTGTGTAATATGAATATGAATTGATGGGCATGTGAGTGAGTGAGTTAGTGAGTGAGTGAGTGAGTGAGTGAGTGAGTGGGTGGGTGTGTGAGTGGGTGATTGAGTGAATGGGTAAGTGGGTGATTGAGTGAGTGAGTGATGTAATGTAATGTAATGTAATTTATTTGTGTTCTATAAATCCAAATTTGGATACAATCCTGTGGATATAGACATTGTCACATACATACTGTCTAACATAATATACATAGAGTTGGAAGAATCTTAGCTATAAATAAAAGTACAATAATAAAACACCTAAAACTAATTGTCAGTTCAGTTTTCAGTGGAATATCTCTGACAATTAAAATATTCTTTACTATTATAAAAGGAATTTATGAGTAAAAACCTCTTTAAAGCGTTCCAAAACAGTACTATCTCATTAGCTATGTCTTTGATATTGTGGGGAAGGTTGTTAAAAATTTTAATTGCCGAGTAGTACACTCCCTTTTGGAACTTTGTTAGATTAGCTGTGGGCGGATGTAAGTTGGATTTAAATCTTGTGAGAATACTGTGGATCTTATTATTTGTATAAAATAAATGTTTGCTTTTTATCACAAATATTGATATTGAGAAGATATGTTGAGAATATAAGGGTAGTATTTCAAATTTTTTAAACAGTCCCCTATGTGAATCTGTCATTCTTGAATTTGTGATAATTCTAATCACCCTTTATTGAATTTTGAAAATCTTATCACTATATGGTTGATTTCCCCCAAGAATTATCACATAACTCATAATTGAATGTATGTATGCAAATAGACCATTCTTAAAGATTCTGGAGACATTATAGCTTGTATCGTTTGAATTATAAAACATGCTGTATTCAATTTGGACATCATTTGGTCTATATGAGCCTTCCTTGATAGGGAGTCATGAATGATCAAAGCCAAAAATGT
>Ga0123352_10010376_pt1 | contig 14617 bp, 6 predicted proteins | sample TergutLab28metaG_FD_89700 | JGI IMG/M metagenome (GOLD analysis project Ga0123352, IMG submission 89700) | Labiotermes labralis P1 segment gut microbial communities from Petit-Saut dam, French Guiana - Lab288 P1 | ecosystem: Host-associated > Arthropoda: Insects > Digestive system > Gut ... | reverse complement strand
GGGTTGGACAGTTGGGCTGCGGGTTGAACTGTTGAGCTGTGGGTTGGACAGTTGGGCAGTGGGCTGGACAGTTGGGCTGTGGGTTGGGCAGTTGGGCTGTGAGTTGGACAGTTGGGCTGTGGGTTGGAAATCTTTGCTGCGGGTTAGACAAATGAGCTGTAGTTTTGACAACTGGTCTGTGGGTTGGGCAGTTGGGCTGTGGGTTGGACAACTGTTCTGTGCGTTGGGCAGTTGGCTATGGGTTGGAAAACTGGGCTCTGTTTTGGACAACTTGAATTTGGGTTGGACAGTTGGGTTGTGGGTTGGACAGTTGGGCTGTGGTTTGGACAGTTAGGCTGTGGGTTGGACAGTTGGGCTGTGAGTTGGACAGTTGAGCTGTGGGTTGGAAAACTTGGCTGCGGGTTAGACAAATGAGCTGTGGGTTGGACAACTGGTCTGTGGGTTGGGCAGTTGGGCTGTGGGTTGGACAACTGTTCAGTGTGTTGGGCAGTTGGCTGTGAGTTGGACAATTGGGCTGTGAGTTGGAAAACTGGGCTCTGTGTTGGACAACTTGAATGTGGGTTGGACAAATGGGTTGTGGGTTGGACAATTGGGCTCCGGGTTGGACTGTTGGGCTGTGGGCTGGACAGTTGGGCTGGCTGTGGGCTGGAAAGTTGGGCTGTGGGTTGGGCAGTTGTGCTGTGGGTTGGACAGTTGGGCTGTGGGTTGGACAGTTGGGTAGCGGGTTGGACTGTTGGGCTGTGGGCTGGACAGTTGAGCTGTGGGTTGGGAAGTTTGGCTGTGGGTTAGAGAGGGGCTGTTGGTTGAACAGTTGGGCTGTGGGTTGGACAGTTGGGCTGTGGGTTGTACAGTTGGGCTCTGATTTGGACAGTTGTCCTGTGGGTTGGAAAACTTGGCTGCGGGTTGGACAAATGAGCTGTGGGTTTGACAACTGGTCTGTGCGTTGGGCAGTTGTGCTGTGGGTTGGAAAATTGGGCTCTGTTTTGGACAACTTGAATGTGGGTTGGACAAATGGGTTGTGGGTTGGACAAATGGGTTGTGGGTTGGACAATTGGGCTGCGGGTTGGGCATTTGAGCTGTGGCTTGGAAAATTGTGCTGTGGGTTGGACAACTGGGCAGTCGCAATTGAAATTGAGGCAAATGCTTATCTTCAATCCAAAATCTCCAGACAGTCTCTGAATCCAATTCATCTTCCTGTTCAGTGGGTACGGTGAGGTCTTTACTGCGGGGTTGAAGGGGCTGTGGCATGGAGCTGACCAGTTGCTCCAGCTCGTCCAGTTTTATATGCGATTGGAACAGCAACTCCACCCGTCCAACGCCTTGTTGGCGTATAAACGAGGTTTCCAACGTACAGAGAGACGCGACCATGGTTTGCAACGTAGAGACAGCCGTCCCATTGCTTACGGCCTAAGACGCAGCCCTCAGAGCGGTGTCATGCACAGTCTCAGGCTAATCGACATGGGATTTAAGGTGAACAAAGTGGCACTAGGACGTATTTTTCTCTCAGTAATTCGGTCTTTCCCTGCTGGCGTCATTCCCTCAACGCCTCATACTCATCCATTTATCACCGACGCTGTATAAACTTTACAATTAATAACGTCGTCCTTTGTATGTAATTTTGGTTTTACTCTCCACGCAATTCCCTAAGGCACACAGTATGAGGCTAATTCAGTATGTCCGTAAATGAATGATATCAGGCTTCCGCGGTGATGTAAATGACATGTTCGCTCTTCTGAGATGTTATGCAGCGTGGATTGATAGTTTGTTACCATCGTTTCGAGACAACATATCGGTCCCATCGTCAAGGTTCAAAGAATCCCAGACTCAGGTACCAATATGATCTTCCGAAACTTGGGTAAATAGCTAACAATCTACGCCACCTAATATCCCAGAAGAATGGAGATCTCGTGTGAGGTTACTCTGTTACTCTCTTAGTCCACGGTCTGACACGCTATGTCGCCGCCACAGTGTGTCGCCGCCACAGTGTGTCACGCGACAGTTGTCGCCGCCACAATTGTCGCCGTCACAGTGTGTCACGCCACAGTTTGTCGCCGTTACAGTGTGTCGCCGCCACCTTGTGTCGCCGCCACAGTGTGTCACGTCACAACCTGACCACTGCCTGGCTGGTGACTTAGAAGGCAAGAAGTGGGATTTGATACTGTAAGAGAATTGTCTAGTCTTTTGTTGGATGATGAAGAAAGACGGATGTGAGAGGTTATTGCTGGTGTTATTCTGTGGTGGATACGCGCTGGTTCATGGGGATATAGGAGAAAGTAATTCTTGTTTAAAGCCCCAAGCTTACTGCAGAAAGGACTTATGAAACTGAACGGTTAAACGGATAGCAGGAAACTCAGGGAAGAGGCGACGGAAGTAAATGGTTTCGATTGCTCTGAGAAAATTGTGCAAACTTGTTCACACTTCTGCGTCGAATTTCATTACAGGTTTCTAAGCCATTTGGTACGAACGTGACGGAAATTTCGTAGAAGTTATACATTTTAATGAAATGTACCTGATATTCTACAGTTGAAGAGGTAAAATTATATTCAGCTGTTAGATGGAACGTATAATACAGCATAAATTGCTTGATGAATGCATAGAAGCAAATGTGAAATGCGACTGTAGAGTTTTGGAACATGATCTCTGTTATATACATCACGTATTTGTAACACGTCTATCATTGCTGCTAATTTACTGCATTCAAGGCACCGTCTCAGAAGGAACAGTTTAACGTTACAGATAGTAATACACCCAGCCACTGTTGTATGCCCTACTGGAGTTCCTTAGAAACTGGGTTTAAATAAAAAAGACACAACCATTTCCGTGCTAACGTGTAGAATATGGTGAACTTCTAATAATGCCAGCAGATGGTACATGGGATTTAACGCTTATCCTGCTAACATGTAGAATATGGTGAGCTTCTAACAATGCCAGCAGATAGTACATGGGATTTAATCCTTATCCTGCTAACGTGTAGAATATGTTGAGCTTCTAATAATGCCAGCAGATTGTACATGGGATTTAACCCTTATCCTGCTAACGTGTAGAATATGTTGAGCTTCTAATAATGCCAGCAGATAGTACATGGGATTTAATCCTTATCCTGCTAACGTGTAAAATATGTTGAGCTTCTAATAATGCCAGCAGATGGTACATGGGATTTAACCCTTATCCTGCTAATGTGTAGAATATGTTGAGCTTCTAACAATATCAGCATATGGTACATGGGATTTAACGCTTATCCTGCTAATGTGTAGAATATGTTGAGCTTCTAATAATGCCAGCAGATGGCACATGGGATTTAACCCTTATCCTGCTAACGTGTAGAATATGTTGAGCTTCTAATAATGCCAGCAGATGGTACATGGGATTTAACCCTTATCCTGCTAACGTGTAGAATATGTTGAGCTTATAATAATGCCAGCAGATGTTACATGGGATTTAACCCTTATCCTGCTAATGTGTAGAATATGTTGAGCTTCTAATAATGCCAGCATATCGTGCATGGGATTTAAACCTTATCCTGCTAACGTGTAGGATATGGTGAGCTTCTAATAATGCCAGCAGATGGTACATGGGATTTAACCCTTATCCTGCTAACGTGTAGAATATGTTGAGCTTCTAATAATGTCAGCGTATGGTACATGGGATTTAACTATTATCCTGCTAACGTGTAGAATATGGTGAGCTTCTAATAATGTCAGCGTATGGTACATGGGATTTAACCCTTATCCTGCTAACGTGTAGAATATGTTGAGCTTCTAATAATGCCAGCAGATAGTACATGGGATTTAAATCGGCGTTTAAAGGGTTATATCAAAAATTGTATTTTCATAAGAAATGATGTAACAAGTAGGATTTTTTTATTTACATATGTACATGCTTTGCGTTTTTCTTGATTAATGTGTATTATTGTACCAACAAATGCACATATGTATATATATATATATATATATTAAATTATATTACAAACCCTCCTACATGTTTCGGTGCTTCTGCATCATCTTCAGGGGGTTTTGATATTGTGTATGCTAAAGTTATATAAATATAATAATTATTAAAATTACACAAAACAGTAGATCGTTGTGTGATAAAATTTGATAAAATGTAAGATACAAAATATATATAATAATACAGACACAAATTTGCATTTTATTAAATTACTTTAGATTATAAATTTACCTATATATTTCAGCCCAATTTGTAAGGCCATCTTCAGGATGATCTTTGATCAAGTTGAGTGCAAATTGATAATGCTTTTAATTTACGAGGTCTCGTATTACAAGAATTGGTTAAAATAATTTTGGTATGTTATATATAGAACTATAATTTTGCCTGTTGTTTTGTATGCGTGTGAAACGTGGTCGTTGACAATGCGGGAGGAAAGGAAGCTGAAGGTGTTTGAGAACATGGTGTTGAGGAGAATATTTGGACCTAGGAGTGACGAGGTAACGGGGGAATGGAGGAGATTGCATAACGAAGAGCTAAATGATTTGTACTTCTTACCCAAAATTGTGCGGGTGATAAAATCGAGAAGAATGAGATGGGCTGGGAATGTTACGTAAAAACAATCTTAAAATTTGGCGCATATGGGTGAGGAGAGGAGGGTGTATAGGGTCTTGTTGGGGAAACCGGAGGGGAATTTCTTGACTAGCTGGAAACCAGTTAGCTTCTCAAGAAGGTCTCTGCATCATGGAGTAAGTAAGTAAGTAAGTTACTTAAAAAAATCTTAAAATTTGGCGCATATGGGTGAGGAGAGGAGTGTGTGTAGGGTCTTGGTGGGGAAACCGGAGGGAAAGAGACAACTGGGGAGACCTAGGCTTAGATGGATCTCCAGGAGGTGGGGTATGGGTATATGGACTGGATTGTGCTGGCCCAGGATAGAGACAGTTGGCGGACTCTTTTGAGTGCGGTAATGAACCTTTGGGTTCCGTGAAATGCAGGGAATTTCTTGACTAGCTGCAAACCAGTTAGCTTCTCAAGAAGGACTCTGCACCATGGAGTAAGTAAGTAAGTAAGTAAGTAAGTTACGTAAAAACAATCTTAAAATTTGAATATGACACTTTATACAATAGATTTTAAAACCATATAAAACAGAACTGACGTAGTGGTTATGGGTGTACACAGTGATTTTTATTTTCATCTCTTCAGTTTTTCGTATTTATGGATGCAATTTTGACTGGTATTTATAATTTTCAAATGAGACATCCCTGTTGTTTTGAATATAATGTTAAAATCTCTATTGTTGATAAAATTGTAGTAATGGTTGCAATTCAAAAATCCTGTTTTGGTGTGTCTGGTGTTTTAGTGCCGGCAGTTTACAGCAGTAAATTAGGAACAGTTCTTACGGAATAATGATGTTAGTAGGCCTATGGAGTAACAAGGAACGTGCAAAGTTTGGTCACATTGTGTAATTTTATGAACAGCAGGCTAGAGAGTACAAAGAATTGTGAGGAAGGGAGGCTGGTTGAAAGTTCCTTCCATGGAAAGTAGGCATCAGGAAGTTCGAAATATAAAACGACCCGTAAAAGACCAGATATTACAGAATGAAACGCGCGCTTCATCTGGATGTTCCAATTGACTATTTCTATTATAAACTCTTTAAAGCCTTTGCTGATTAGCTTAACATTTTTGAAACCTTTCTTTGTAAACAGTACATCAGGGGACATTCTTAAAATTGCGAAAAATAGCTAGTAGCTTTCTCATCTGTACGTCCGTCCGTCCGCATGGAACAGTTCTGCTCCCACTAGAAGGATTTTCATGAAATTTGCTAATGGATATATTTCGAGAACCTGTCAAGAAAATTCAAGTTACATTAAAATCTGACAACAATAACCGGTACTTTACATGAAGACCGATATACGTTGTTGATCACACCTTGCTCATTTCTTCTTAAAATGAGAAATGTTTCAGACAAAAGTTGTAGAAGAAATCAAAACACATTTTGTGTTCATTAACTTTTTTTTTTCGAAAATAGTGTCCTTTATGAGATAATGTGGATAAATATTGGAGAGAGGGACAGGCCACGGATGACAATATGGCGCTTCCGCATTTCATGCTGGATACCTAAGGCTACAGACACACACACCCAGAATATGTAATTTTTTTCCTATAGCGCTGCGGCCCAACGCGGGCCTTGGCCTCCCCATTTTTGAGGTTTCTAGATCACACACAACGACGCATCACAGTCGGTAGGACTCCTCTGGACGAGTGATTGGCTCGTTGCAGAGACCTGACAACACACAACACTTACAACAGACAAATATCCATGCCCCCGGTGGGATTCGAACCCACGATCTCAGAAGGCGAACGGCCGCAGACCTACGCCTTAGACCGCGCGGCTACTGGGACCGGCTCAGAATATGTAATACTGATACTATTTCCACCACAACAATGGTTGCACGAACGCGCCTTATTGTTAAGTTACACGTGCATTGCCTGTCTTGTTGCATTCTGGTAAGGTAGACTGGGTTTGGAGACGAAAAGGTGAGATGACAGGAAGTGGAAGGAATGTACAGAGAATGAAACAAGATGAGAATCTGGGGACGAAATTTTGAACTTTGTTGGGTTCTGCATTACGAAAAGAGCGTTGTGATGAAATTGAAGTAACATAGACAGGGCTGTTTTTGGGAGTCAAATTGCTCAAGTTGATGATTTGTGGTCTGAACAGTAGAGCACAGAACGAAATTTGGAAGTGAGTTGGTAAGTCAAAATTTGCCGTGGGACAGAAGCCTTGGATGTGTTGGCAGAACACAGTTTATCCTAAGCATAAACACGGGTAAATAAATGGCAGCACTGCAATGGCATTAGCTGCATTGAGGAACAAGAAGACATTTCACCAGCAAACTGGATTCAAAATTCAAGGGAGAAAATTCTAATTTATAACTTACTTACGTACCAACTAACTAACTAAATAACTAATTAACTAACTAACTTACTTACCCATTAACCTACTAGCTTACTTATTTAATTACTTACTAACTTAATTAATTATTTACTTACTTAGGTACTAACTAACTTACCTACTTACTTATTTAATTACTTACTTACCAATTTACGTATTTAATTACTAACTTAATTATTTACTTACTTAGGTACTAACTAAATAACTTACTTACTCACTCACTCATTAACTTACTTAATTACTTACGTACTAACTTACTTACTTACTCATTAACTTCCTAACTTAATTACTTACTTACTAACTTACTTAATTACCTTACTAACTTACTTACTTACCCATTAACCTACTAACTTACTTACTTAATTACGTACTTACTAACGTAATTATTTACTTACTTAGGTACTAGCTAACTTACTAACTCATTAACTCACTTACTAACTTAATTACTTATTTAATTACTTAATAATTTACTTAAGTACTTACGTACTAACTAACTAACTTCCTTACTCATTAACTTACTAACTTACTTAATTCCTTACTAACTTACATACTTAGTTACTCACTTACTTACTTACTTAACTTACTAATTGAATTACTTACTTCATTACTTACTAACTTACTTACTTACTTCACGGAGCAGAGTCCTTATTGACAACCTAACCGGTTTGCATCTGGTCAAGAAATTCCTACGTTTTATGGAGCCTGAAGGTTCAATACCACAGTCCCTATTCTGAGCCGACTCGATACAGTCCATACTCCTACATCACACTTACTGAAGATCCATCTTAATATTATCCTCCCATCTAAGCCTGGGTCTCCCAAGTGTTCTCTTTCCCTCAGGTTTCCCCGACAAAACCTTGTGTACACCTCTCCTCTCCCCCATAAGCGCTACATGCCCATCCCATCTCATTCTGGATCTTATCATCCAAAAAGTATTGGGTGAGCAGTACAGGTCATTAAGCTTCTCGCTATGTAGTTTTCTCCGCTCCCCTGCAAACTTTAATCTAATTTAAGGCAGAAACTGTTAAGGACTATACTTGGAGCATATATTTTTTGTACTGAATTTTGGACCCTTGGGAAAGTAGATCAGAAATACGTATAAGATTCTGAAATGCTGTGTTGGAGAATGATGGAGAATATCAGTTGGACCGATCGCGTGAGAAGTGAAGTAGTGTTGCAGACAGTCAAGGGGGAGAGGAATATCATACTTACAGTAAACAGAAGGAAGGCTATTTGGTCACATCTTTCATAGGAACTGCCACCTAAAACATGGCACTGAAGGAAAAAGACAGAAATATAGAAGTGACCGGAAGAGGAAGAAGAAGACGTAAGCAGCTACTGGATGATATTAAAGAAAAGAAGGACACGGTAAACTGAAAGAGGAATCACTAAATCTCACTCTGTGAAGAACTAGCTTTGGTAGAGGCTATGGACCTGTCTTGAGACAGACTGCTGGATAAATGTCAGCCTTCCTGACAGCCATCTTGCATTAGAGTTTGCCAGTAACGTCAGCAGTCCAACGCACACAGTGGCTTTATTTTCAGAAACGTGTGGGTATATTTTAAATAGAATTTTTTGCTTGTTTCTGTGGTTGTGAAACAAAGTGTAATTGATAACAAAGATGGAGTATAAAAGCTTAATCTACGGCATACCTAAAAGTACCGTTCGTGTCTGACAGCAGGCATAGTGGCTGTCGTATGTGTGTATGTATGTGTGTGTGTGTGTGTGTGTGTGTGTTAGTTATTTCATGCAGCTGGGGGACATAATTTGAATTTAATGTGAGAAACACACGATACAGCTATATACAGGGTGTGTTAAAGTCCGTAATTTTATATTAGGACGGCACATGGTACCACTGGGCATGAAAAGGTGAATATTTGAAAATACTGTTAACTATAGTACTTGATGTAACAGTAAAAACCCTTGAATTTTTTAAAGACAGTGTTTTTGAATTTTAGTTTTGTTCTTAGAAATATCAGGCCTGTGCCCCTATATAAATTAGCCGAATGGAAATTTTAGCCGTGGTGTAGAATTTATGTGTTTTTTAAGTAGTAGATGAGGTTGAAGCTACAGAGTTCTGATTGCGTCTCTCGGCGAAGTAGTTATCAAAATTTGCTGCTATTCGCCTTCGTTTGTAACAAATAAATTTGTTAAAATTGGTTTTGTCACATGAAGCTCTATTCCTACTTGGAAGACGGTACTCGCAAGTTTGTGGGGCGCGGTAGCTCAGTCGGTATAGCGACTGGCTACGGGCTGTACGATCCGCGGATCGAATCCCAGTGGTGGGTGAGATTTTCCGCACCTGTACAGACCGGCCCTTGAGTCCACCCAGCCTCCTGTACAATGGGTACCGGATCTTTCCCAGGGGTAAAGAGCGGCCGGGGCGTGACGCTGACCCCTCACCCCTTCTAGTGCCGTGATCAAGAAAGAGTAGAGCTATACCTCTACTCCCCTCTGGGCCGTACGGTCTGTACAGGGCCTCAGTGCCTGTACAAGGGTGCAATTTACCTTTTGCCTTTACTTGCGAGTTTGTTCCATACGTTGATAACAAACTACCAGTCTACACGGTGTCATTACTCAGAAAACCACGATATAAATTTCACGTTTTTTAATCGTGTAGGTGATGAGTCAAGTTTTACTTGGTGCAAGCAGTTAGTTTGGGTACCGTTGAAGACAAGGCTCTGCTTTTGTTGTGTGATTGATACAGCATCGTGCCGGTTTAGACAATACGCCTTCAGTTTAAGCTTTCTTTTTTGATTACATTAGTTTAAAAATGTGTCACAAACTGTGGGATAACATTTTGGGTTGATTTTATTTATTGACTTTGAACATTGTCACGTGTAACTGCAAGGAATACTTGATACAAGGAACAAGATGAGTCTCCGTCCCAACATAAAACACTTTTAACTAACCAACTAACTAACTCCATTCAGCAGAGTCAATAAATTCTCCGCATTTGGTGGAACCCGAAGGTTCATTACCGCAGTCACAAGTGCCCGCCAACAGTCCCTATCCTGAGCCAGTTCGATACAGTCTATGCCCCACATCCCACTTAAAAATCCATCTTAATATTATCCTCCTATCTACGCCTGATTCTCCCAAGTGGTCTTTTTCCCTCAGGTTTCGCCACCAAAATTCTGTATACAACTCTCCTCTCCCCCATACGTGCTACATGCCCCGCCCAGCTCATTATCCTCGATTTTTTACCCGAAAAATATTTAGTGAGTGGTACAGATCATTAAGCTCCTCAATGTGTAGTTTTCTCCACTCTCCTGTTACTTTGTCCCTCTTAGGCCCAAATATTCTCCTCAGCACCCTATTCTCAAACACCCTCTGCCTATGTTCCTCCCTCAATGTGAGAGACCAACTTTCACAACCATACAAAACAAATGGCGAAATTGTACAGGGTGATCAAAAAGTAAAAAATATGTGCCAGTCAAGTGCTTCTTAAGTGGGTCACAAATGTGTAAACTTCTATTAGTAAGACTGTGGCTAAGAATGGGACTCCATAACCTGCAAACCGTAGTGAAATATCCGGTCCCAAATCCGGTTTCCTGTGTGGGGCTTAGCCTTTTGGTGTACAGTCATTAGGTTGCAATGAAATAACGGTGTAACCAGTATATGGAGGTCCAATTCTACAACAGGACTGCATTCCTTGGACAGAAAAGTGTCAAAGTTACTGTGTTTCGGGTCGTGACGCCGTGTAGTTTGCTAAATAATATATTAACCCTTTAAACGCCGAATTAAATCCCATCTGCCACTTGCTGGCATTATTAGGAACTCACCATATTCTCCACATTAGCAGGATAAGGGTTAAGTGTAGTTCGGTGTAAGCCTACGTATACTTCATACGAAATTACACGACCTCAAACACTTTCGATATGGCTACCTCCAATGACGATGCATTAAACTGAAATTTTCTCTTGGTTTCAATATTAATAAGACTACTTCCGAAGAAGTCGCGTCAAATTGCAGTGTGTTTTCGGTCCCTTGGCTCTTACGCTAAACAAATTACAGTGAAAGTTAGTCGTTGAAGTTGTGTCTTCTAGACGCCAGTCGTGAGAGTGCCGTAGGAACTTGCGGCCCCTGACGTTGCACGAACCAAAATATTTTGCTCACTACTTGACATCTCACTTCTCGGCAGAGCTGCGGTCGTAAAGACGAAGTTTCCTAAAGGGAAAGTGTTGATGCACGAAAATTTGTACCGGCTTGCGGCTTCACCTTTGTATCACATTGCTGTGTTTTCTTCGCCTGCATTTTGCCGACACGTCCTTCGACAGGTTATTTATATTGTAATATTTCTAATATTACATTAATTAAATAATATTAAATATATAAAATATAAATACAAAATATTAAATAACATTATTAAAATAAAACACATAATTACAAAATTAAGTAAAATTAAAACAAAATAAAATAATAAAATAAAATATATAAAATATAAATAAATTAAATTAAATTAATAAAATAAAACAAATAATTACAAAAATAAATAATTAAATAAAATTAAATGAAATTAAATGTAACAAATATAAATAAAAATAAAATAAAATTAATAAAATAAATAATTACGAAATAAATAATATTAAGAAAATAAAATAATCAAATAAAATTACACATATAAAATATAAATGCAATTAAATCAAGTTAATAAAATGAATAATTACAAAATAAATAATACTAAAACAAAATAATAAAATTAAATTAAAGTAAATTAAATATATAAAATATAAATAAAAAATTAAATTAAATTAAATTAATAAAATAAAATAAATAATTGCGAAATAAATAATATAAAAACAAAATAAAGTTTTAAAAATACAATAACAAATTGCAGTATGCCCTTTGAGAATGCATATCGTTGAAATATGCACTGTCAAAGGGCTTACTGCAATTTGTTATTGTAATCGGTGTACATACGAAGTGTGTAAGATATAAAGACTAATGACGAAGGCAGTTGTTTATCTTGGGGGGGGGGGGTTGACATTTATCAAAAACCAAATATAAACTCTACTGTATCGCTGCTGAACATAAATTAACAGAATTTGACATTCCAGAACACCCCTCACCATCAAAATACTCACAAATTGCCCGCATCATATTATTTGCTTCTATTGTTTAAATTATTTGTTTCTATTGGTTTTTTCTAATTACTTGACGTAGGTTATTTAATATTACTTTCTTGTTTATTTTCTTTTTTGTGTTTGCTTTCTATTTTTCTTGTTATGTGTTTTGTATTGTTGTATTGTGTTGTGTATTGTTTCTCATTTTGTATTCAGCTACATTTTTCCCAATTTTGTACAAGTTTACTGACCATTGCCACCAGGTGGAAACGCATTTGGAGCGTAGAAATATCATATCATATATCATATCACACCATATCATATCATATCGTATCATATCATATCATATCATATCATATCATATCGTACATATCATATCATATATCATATTGTATCATATATACCATATCGTATCATGTCATCATATCGTATATAATAAATCATAACGTATCATATCGTATCATATCATATCGTATATCATATACCATAACGTATCATACCATATCATATACAGCAAGTAGCCTGAACAAAACATTCATCCACCTGTCTCTATAAAACAGACTTTTGTCTGAAAATTATTAATCTAAAACCTTGCTAAATTTATTTCCCGCCTTTTATAGAACGAGACATTTTATAAGTGCCTTTATAACAGTTCGCTGCTTTTCCCTGTTCTGAGCTAAAAACAAAAGACCAGACAACATTTTCATACGTTATGTTTTTGTAGGTCGCTGCTCTGTTCTCTTCCAAACTACTCCTACGTGGCCAAAGTAACCACTTCACTTTAACTTCTCTTACTAAAATTATGTAAACGTTTTTCATCGCTCGGATTCGAACTTTACCACACCTCCCCTCCCCCACAGTGTGAGGCTTCAGAACACTTCAGAAGCCTTTTGGACGTCGACACAAAGAAATTTGAGCTTAAGACAAAAATTACATCACATTTAACGTACAGAATAACACCACTTGGGCTTTGACGGTGGTTATAGTCGCGTTAGTAAAATAATGAAAAGCGACTATTAGTTTCTTCGTGTTTGTCAGTCTGTCTGCCTGTCCGCATGGAACATCTCTGCTCCAACTCAACGGATTTTCATGAAATATGGTGTTTGAAAACTTGTCAAAAATCTTTCTAGAAAATTGAAGATTAATTTAAATTTTACAAAAATAAACGTTTCTTCATGTGAAGAACAAAGTACATTATTATAACACCCCCCTGAATTTTTTTTGGCATGATAAAGTTTTCGAAAAAAAAAATAACTTGTAGAGGAAATTTAAAAAAAACATACTTTGTGTTCAAAAACCTTTTTCCGAAAATCGTATTTTTTGTGAGATAATTTGGAAAAAAAATATGATAGAACAGGGCAGGTTGCAGATGACAAATTACGACGCATGCGCATCGCGCGCTCGATACGTATGACTACAGACACACAATCAGAATATGTATTAATTTTTTGCTTTACCACTGCTTAAAAGGTTACACGGAAGAGCCTCAGTGTTACGGAATACATACACTGCCCGTTTTGTTAAACGTATACCCCAATATTTGCTGTCCGAAGTCGAACCCTTTACAAGACACTCTTCAACGCTGTTACTAAACCGGCTGTACTGAAATGCAGGAATATCGTGTCTCTTGTACGGTGTATCCATGACTGGACGTTGTGTGCTTATTCATCCCCTAGTTACAACTAGAAAGTAGTTGTAATTGTAATCAGTTTGTTACATACTTGTTGGCATTTTACCCGGGGGTTTCGGATTTAGCAAGTTTTCAGTTCTGGTGTTTATTTTTTACCTGCGCATGGAGGAGCGCTAAAGATGCCAACCTCCTTATTTCGGTAAATGAAAAACCTTTCATCATGGCGGATAGGGCGTGGCTGCTACTCAGATACCTTGTGCTAACTAGATAGAAATAAGCAACGGAGAATCTTTTGAGAGCCGCTTCAATTAGTGTTCGCAGATTAAATGCTTATGTGTGTTTGGACTTTACTCTTTTATACTGACAAGCTTTTGAGCACAACATACATTTTGAGCACAATATAGATATTGAGCACGGCATAGATATTGAAAACAACATGGGTATTGAGCAAGTCATAGATATTGAGCACGACACAGACTTTGAGCATAGCAAAGATTTTGAACACAACATAGATATTGAACACGACACAGACTTTGAGCACAACATAGATATTGAGAACAACATAGATTTTTAACACAAAATAGATATTGAACACGACACAGATTTTGAGCACAATATAGATATTGAGCACGGCATAGATATTGAGAACAACATAGATATTGAGCACGTCATAGATATTGAACACAACACAGACTTTGAGGATAGCAAAGATTTTGAACACAACATAGATATTAAACAAGACAAATTTTTTTAGCACAACATAAATATTGAACACGACAAAAATTTTGAGTACAACATAGATACTGAGAACAACATAGATTTTGAACATAACATAGATACTGAGCACGACACAGATTTTGAGCACAATATAGATTCTGGGCGCAATATAGATATTGTGCACGGCATAGATATTGAGAACAACATAGATGTTGAGCACAACACAGACTTTGAGGATAGCAAAGATTATGAGTACAACATAGATATTGAACATGACACAAATTTTGAGTACAACATAGATAT
>Ga0123352_10010375_pt1 | contig 14617 bp, 7 predicted proteins | sample TergutLab28metaG_FD_89700 | JGI IMG/M metagenome (GOLD analysis project Ga0123352, IMG submission 89700) | Labiotermes labralis P1 segment gut microbial communities from Petit-Saut dam, French Guiana - Lab288 P1 | ecosystem: Host-associated > Arthropoda: Insects > Digestive system > Gut ... | reverse complement strand
TTTCATATAGTAAAATTTTCTTAATTTTTGGTACTTTAAGACTATTTATGATGACAACCAATTTATTTGTCATTGCTAATGTAAAACAATTGCGAACCTAGGTAGTTTTAGAATTTTACTGCCCTTTTCCCCAACATCTTGCAGTGTTGGCGTCCTAAATTCAGCAATTTTTAACAGTTCTCACAATAGGGTTGAGTTTGGCATGATTTTGGAGGGCCTTCGGAATTTCGGGGGGGGGGGGGGTTGAACACCCGAAACCCCCCCTTGGTACGTCACCGCTAACCGTAATAACAACTTGGCATACATTTTAACTTCAAAACATAAGACAGTAATAAAAGATAAAATAAAAGATTCAGAGTAGAAGATTCAAGTCTCAGGGACGTGATACAGGGTTGCCAGGTGATTATTTCTCTGTGATTCAAAGGGAGTGTAGTGCCTTCATCACTACAGCCCTTCAAATCATCAAGCTACACAACAACACACCCCAAGGATCCAAATCCTCAGCAAACCTTCTGTGAGATCTCAAATCTCTGTGCGCATGACCACAGGTGAAATACAAAAAACATAAAATTCAAACATTTCACATCATAAACCCCAGCTACAGTCCCATTAGCTTTATGCTCCAGCCACTTTACACTTGGAAGAACAGTTCCAAGTGCCTGATGGCTGACATGTACAAGATGGTAAAAAAAGAAGGAAGTTATTCATCTGCAGTGAATGAAATCTCAACTGTTCATAAACTGTCATTTTACTATCTAAGCTGTCTCCCTCTACAAACTCTTCACATGTAAAATTAGGTTTTAATTTTCTCTCTCATGTTCAGCCCCTATAATCACTTAATTACATAGAGTAATCACATTCAGATGATACTATACCTGCTTTTGAATCTCATTGGTAACATCCAGTGCTCTTCCCCATATTTGTACTTTGGTCAAATGTCCCTGGAATCCAGACTGTGTGTAAGCTTTAGGGTTGTCACTGCATGGTTTTCCAAGTGTCACCCAGCCACTGTAAAACCGAAAGGACCATAAGGAAATGCAATGAAATTATTGGGCAGCTGTCACACCCCCAGGACCATAGTGTGGCCAGAAGGATCAAGTTAATGGAAAACACCGAGTGACCCCAGCTGTAATCGAACCCACAACCTTCCAGCTTGTAACATAGCGCCTCAACGAACAGCACCACTAGAAGATTGTGAGGTAAAGGAGTCCCGTTACAGGCCTGGACAGGCCCAGAGGGTTCCAGGAAGTTAACACTCCCAGATTTCGTGACAACAGCACAGGATGGTGGTAGGTTGTCAACCTTACACACCGGCCGCCTTTACCCCCAGGAAATATTTCTGGTACTCATTTCTGTTAGCGGGTGAGTCGACCCCAGGGCCATAGTGCAATTGACACCAGCTGGGATCGAACCAGCGACCTACTGATTTCAGAAGAATGTGAGGGGTCGCCTCATATTCGGATGAATATGGTAAGAAGTACGGTGTTTAAAAAATGAGACAACAACAACTTTATAGATATGACTACCATTAAATACGTTCTATTCAGCAGTGGCATAATAAATCCTATGCCAGAAATTGATCTCTGCAATTGTAAGCCATATCCTGACTGAAAACATACTGCAATGTGCTGTGTGTGCCATACTCACTATTGTGGGAGCTTCCTTCCACCACCATAACTCTCCACTTTGCTTGCAATGAGGCCTTCTGTTATTAGTGTCAGCTCACCACCTTTCTCTCCATCCCACACAATAGCAATATGGTGCCACTGACCATCATTAATGGTGGCATATTCTCGGAAACTGAGAAAAACATCCTGCAAGTCCGCGAACAGGGAGACTTGTACCCCATTGCTTTGGGCCTGTACCATAACGTGGCGGTCACTTGCTACGTGTGCAGATCTGTAACGTGGATCATTACGCAATCATTAATTCTGTACATTTCAAATGCAGAGTGTCCCTTGTTTCACGTCCCTGAGCACAACGGCTTTGTTGCCCACAAAGCCTGCATCTGCCAATGACGCTGCCATGTTCAAGGTTACGAAACAAGGGACGTGGTGTGATGTGTACACATGCTACATAATGGCTACACAAACATTATCAATGCTGTCTACTAATTAGAAGCAACCCCTGTCTCTCACATCAATTTAAGATAATAATCAGAGGGTGCATAAATATGGTGCTGGAAAAGATATTTGGATCTACCAGGAAGTAATATTAAACTGGAAAATTTGCATGACAGGAAGTGTTATGATTTGCAAAAAAATAAAGTTTTAACTGTCCAGGTCATGAAGGCATATAGGGGGAGTAGAGGCACAGCTCCACTCATCCTTAACCTTGTCACTAAACAGAGGTGAGTGGCTAACTGCAGCACTGGCCGCATTACTCCTGGCAAAGAACTCCAGTACTTGAATACGAAACTGAGTGGCCCCCAGAATCGGTCTGAAAGTTGTGAAAAAGAGAAAAGCCTCTTACACGTACTGGGATTTGAACTCTGGACCATCGAGCCTACAGCATAGTTGCTATACCGCCTGTGCTACTCCAGCTCTGTCATGATTTGTACTACTCACCAAATATAATTTGGGTAATCAAGGAGGATGGTACTGATGGGTATGTGGCACACAGAAAGGAAAAGAGAAATACGTAGGCAGGGATTTGATGTGGAAAACTGAATGAAAGAGACCACTTGAAACACCTAGATCCAGAAGGGAACAGTCCACCCACTGAATACATACAGCTGTCAATAATCATCCAATCTGCCTCCTTTGAAATTTTCCTAATTCATATCAAAACTATCCTAATTTATATCAACATTCATTGGAGTAATTAATAAGGCATAATAGTAACAAGTAGAAGTCACTCACTCACCACTGTGTGGTGTAACTATTCAACAGCACCAACTCAAAGTCTATCAACCGTCCTCACAAAACATACCCCTCTAAAATCCCTTATAAGATAATCTTCCCATCTACTTTAGTCAGTCAAGTGGCTGCTTTTCCCACTAAAATTGCAGGTACACTTTTTTTGTCTTCCACACCTTGGCCACATGTCCATCATACCTTTCAAATTACAACACTCAAACAAATTACCAGATCTGTATAAATAATAGCATTTCTGCTACATTATACTGTAAACTGCCCTTATCCTTCTGAGGACTAAACATTTTTGTTAGGATTTTTTTCAGAACACTTGTAATTGACGTTCTTCACTCGAAATAAGAGACCACATTTCATAATCTCACAAAACAACAGGTAAAATTGTTTCATACACTTTTAAATCACTTCTAAAACTGCCATCATTCAAATTGTTCAGAGAAAAGAAGTATAAAAAAATGTAAAGGACACTGCACAGACCAAATGCACCATGCACAAGATACTGCTAACAATATGTGCACTAAGACACAATATACAAGTGTTTCAGCACTTATTTTATGAAGGAATGCCTAAAATAATTATTCATAGCCTGTGGTATCCCAACCTATGAAAATGATTACAGGCCAGTGTCAGCTTACATTGTAAGAAAAACAACTGAAACATTTTCCTGCCTTTCGAGTGACATGTAGAATTTTTTATGGTATATGTTTATATTCCATGACTTCTTATAGAACCCCCTAATGACACTTTATGGAACCCTGGTTAGGAAACACCACTGTACAGACTAAATTGGCTACGTACGAGACACTGTATAGACTAAAGAAGATGCCTCCTTCATCCTTCTGAGTGAACCGGACCCACATAGCTATAGTAAGACTAGATTTGGCACCAATGAAAAATGGCACAACCAGCGATGCACTGCTTCTTGTTGGATCACTGAAGTACAGATCATAATCCACTTGGATTGCTGAAATATATACGACAAAGATCAAGACATGTTTTGAAATCCTACATAAAGCCACCAAGCAACACAATGAATTGTCCAGTGTGCCGGCAGACACAGCATGCTTACTCTTCCTGCAGTCATCACCAGTGAGGTTGAACGGACATTGACAGTAGAACTTGCCAGTGAGGTCAATGCATGTTGCAGATGGAGGACAAGAGTTTTCTTTGCAATCGACAATGTCCTCATCACAGTTTTTACCTACAAAACAAAATCCGTTTCAGCACATACAGACACAATGGATGTACCCTCTTATCTTGTAATGTCACATACCAAATGCATACTCTGAGGTTAGAACCAACCGACTACCTTTCCTATGTCTCCAACATGTTTCACCCCATCAGTAAACACAAAAGACTTACATATATAAGCCTTTGGTACTTATACCAGTTGATTTATGCTGAACTCCTTGCTAATGGCCCAGATGGGCTGAAACATGTTGGAGACATAACAAAAATGGTTGGATAATATGCAGCCTAAGTAATGACAATGGCACACAGCACATCAGGTACAACCAGGGACTGTATCCGTTATATAAAGAAAGAGATACAATAGAAGTGGCAAGAGCTGGAAGAATGAGATAGCTGAGACACTTTCCATGACCAACAGATAAGAACAACTGTAGGAAACTAATCTGTACAAAAAGCACAGAACAAGATATACAAATCCTGAAGATCAAGAACTGGATGAATAAAGTGACGGACAGGACCCGACGAAGGGGCTTAGTAGAGGTTGTCCAGGGCTGAATGCGGCTGCAGCATTACAGAAGGGCAGAACTGTAAATAACCTGGTCAAAAACACATTACAATTGCATCAGATGGACTGTAAAGCAATCCTGCAGTCATGGCTATTGTCGAACCCATAAGGTATACATCAACAGTTAACGAAACTCACCAGTATACCCAGTCGGACAGACACAAGTATAACCAGGCCCGTTATCAATGCAGGTGGCCCCGTTGCGGCACGCACCTGCCGCACACGCGTCATATTCATACTGGCAACCGATACCGGTATAATCATCAGGACAAGAGCAGTTGAGACCAGAACCAAAGTCTTGGCAATGTCCTCCGTGCATGCACGGGTTGCCTGTGCAGCGTTCAGGTGCGGTCTCGCAGTGTTTTCCATCTGTTCCTGAAGGGCAACTGTAAACAAAGTGTATGTTTTTAATGCAATCAGCAGGACGTCAACATAACACACCTCATACCCCAAAACATAGATATATAAAACACTTAAAATGGAATGGTTATGGTTTTTTTTGAAGCAGTATCAAAATCACTTGGAAAGTTTTCTGAAAGTAACCATAAATTGATTCTTACTGTTGTGTGATGATAACAACAATTATAATATGGGAACCCCCCCTCCCCCTTCACAACTAAGACTGTGTATTAAATATATATAAGAATCTTTTGCTTACAGTATGTCTTGGTTGAAATGGGATGTTGCAGGTAATAAGTAATATCCCAATATACCTCAAAGAATTGCTGCACCTTATATTGTACCTTGTATATGTTCTGCATTGGCCTGATGATGGCTGTTTTATGGCCGAAACATGTAGCCCTGATGTAGTTGATATTTCATCAATGCATTGATATAAATATGTTGTTTTTTAGATGGTAAAAATACATATATTTGCTGCACAACAACTTACAGTGCAGTAGCTCTTCTTAGGTTATTTGGATATTATGTATTACCTGACAACAGCCCATTTCGACCACAACCTGTTGCCTGCAGAAGTTTCTTATATACATAAAATATACATTCTTAGTTTTGACTGATGGGATTTTTTTTCCATGCAATTATTTCCCAAAAGTGTCCCCAGAAAGGACTTTATAAAGGTAACTGTGTATAAAAATATTGTTTGTTTATATAGAACAGTTCTAGGAAACTAACAGCCTATTACTGAAGCATCCTACGGCATGCAGAAATGCTTCTTACTCGTTTAAAGTTATGTACGGCTTGTTACAACAGGGATAAGAGTGTCTTCCTTTAGTCTGTTAAATATTATGAAAATTGTGGATGGAGTGTTTAGTATCAAGGTGCAGGTCTCCTGGGATGAACTGCTATGTCAGTAGCTCCTGACATATCAAAGGACTGCAGTGTCTTCATCCCTCCTTTACTGAGATCCCTCCCTCTAGTACCACTACTGGTTTGCAACCCTCTCTGGCCATCCAATACGTCCACTGACCATAACCATATATAACACACCACTTATCCTATGCAGCCATTCTACTTGGACTGCTTAACCCTGAAAGTAAAGGCAATGCCATCCTTCAAAACAATGAGGAACACTCACACAACAACCCAGTGTCACATCCCAGAATACTTGAATTTTCAGCAACCTTCAATCTCACATTTACCATTATTAATCTTAGCAATATAATGTATTTCAAAAAATAAAGACAATTAATTCCCTCCCTAATTTCCAAAACAAAATTCAATGCGGCCACTGTTCATAGGTTAAATTGTATACAGTCATCCATTCCCATGCGATACTTACACGCAGAAGAAATCTTGAAATAAGTTAATACAGTTGGCATCATTCTGGCAGGGCTTGTTTTGGCAGGTCCCTATGTCAGATTCACAGCGGGAACCAGTCCAGCCAGGTTGGCATTCACATCGGAACCCACTCACTTCATCCTTACAAGTTGCTCCATTAAAACAAGGCTCAGAAGCGCAGTCATTCATGTTCACCTACAGCAATGTATGGCACAACATAAACATCCAGTTACATGTTCACCTACAGTGATGCATGGCACAACATAAATATTCAGTTATATGTTTAACTACAGTGATGTATGTCACAACATAAATATCCAGTTCCATGTTCACGTACAGCAATGGATGGCACAACATAAATATCCAGTCATTCATATGTTCACCTACAGTGATGTATGGCACAACATAATTATCCAGTAACTTGCATGTTCACCTACAGCAATGCATGGCACAATATAAATATCCAGTCACTTGCATATTCACCTACAGTGATGTATGGCACAACATAACTATCCAGTCACTCGCATTTCACCTACAGTGATGTATGGCACAACATAACTATCCAGTCAATCGCATATTCACATACAGTGATGTATGGCACAAAATAAATATCCAGTCACTCACATATTCACCTACAGTGCTGTATGGCACAACATAACTATCCAGTCAGTCGCATATTCACCTACAGTGCTGTATGACACAACATAACTATCCAGTCTCTCGCATATTCACCTACAGTGATGTATGGCACAACATAACCACCCAGTCGCTTGCATATTCACGTACAGTGCTGTATGGCACAACATAACTATCCAGTTACTCACATCTTCACCTAGAAATGTATGGCTCAACAAAAATATCCACTTATTAATGTATTCACCTAGAGAAATATACAGCACAGCACAGCTACATGTATCAGTGTATATGATATGACCATGTTCGAGCATGTATGTCAGCATTTTTCTTTTAATATTTTGAACTCTTCAGAAGCAACTAAACTGACGGGATGCAGAAAAATATTAATCAAAATCTCACTCAAAATGTCATAAGTCAAGAAAAATACAATTTAAATTTCTTAACCATCGTGCTTCCTATTACAAGAATATTTTATTTGCATGCTAACTTCCTTTACAGTAAAATGTGACCCTGCAAGCCTTAGATCCAACATCCTCACTCACCTCACACAACTTCCCAGTGTATCCTTCATGGCAGTGACATAAGAACCTGTTGTCGAGATCAAAGCACTGCTTCGTTCCCTCTGGATTACACGGGTCACTCAGACACTCGTCAATCTCTGCTTCACACTGCAGACCTGCCAAGAACAGAAAAATATAATCGGACTCAGAAATATGTGTTAATGTGGCAAATACATGATACCGCTTCTAGTGAAGCAACTGATGTAACAAACAACCGTGTCACAACTCAAACCGTCTGTCATCAGTCCCTCACCACAGACGCCCAGGTTCAATCCCAAGCCAGTCCATGTGGTATTTATGCTGGACAAAGTGGCATTGGGACAGGTTTTTATTCAAGTACTCTAGTTCTTCCCTGTCAGAATTATTCCAAGAAATGCCCCACACTCATATTTCATTCATCACTGACACTATACTCTCACATTAATTGATAGTGTCAAGGAATAACAAACATGATATAAGGAGATTAATGTCAGTTAGGTCTGCCATGATTCAAAATAACTTACCCATATTTATTATTTGTAATTCATACGCATGACACAAGATGGCACAACCATGATAAATATGTTCTTCCCAAAATGTTCAGTGTTTCAATTTATCACAGAAGTCTCTCTTGTGTTACTAATTTCATGAGAAACAGCACAAGAATTCTCACACAACTTATAAAAGTAGACATGGCAGCCAGAGGGCTAGATAATCCTTGTGCATATACAAGATTTTTCTCCTTTATAAAACTCTGAGACACATCCAGCCACCTATTCAACAGATAGGAGGGTCTCTTTCCCCATGTGCATGGGATTGACTGTGCCACTCAGTCAAAGATACAAGGTCAAGAATCAAAGGAGCTATACCTCTGCTCCCCCCCATATCTTCACAGTGTGTACAGGCACAACTTTACCTTTACCTTGACAACAAAATACTTTAATGGTGACATCTCATTCTCTCAGTCACTTACCTACAAACCCTGGCCTGCAGTTGCAAATGAAACCATCCAATTTGTCCACGCACGATGCGCCATTCTGACAAGGCTCAGATGCACAATCATCAAATGTGTGCTGGCATCTCTTTCCTGTATAACCCGGTTCACACGTGCATCGGAAATCATTTATGCCGTCTTCGCACTGTCCATCATTCTCACACGGTGCACTAGCACAGTCATTTATATTCACATCACACATTGCACCTGTAAACAAACGATAAGTCAAGAAAATGAGGTTATATTAACCCTTCAACTGGTTTAAATTTCAATTGTGCTCAAGGATGGAGCATTAAATTTAAATTGCTCTACGCTCTACACTGCAGGCAAGCAGCGGTGTGCACAAAGGCTGGCAACATACAAGGAATTGAAGGCTGTAAACTGCACAGGCTTCAGCAAAGAAATGTTAAATATCTTAAGTAGAATGCAATGGTGACAAGACTGGAAACAAACAGAAATGATTTTATGAAGACCGCAGGATAAACATCAATGTCTAGAAGAAATAAAAAAAATTACAACAGATGTACGAATGTCTAGAATAACAGAATTTACAGAACAATACAGGAAAAAATGTGAAGAACGACAAGTTGCTGTGCTCTGATTAAAGTCAATGAAGATTCTAAAATATTGGTACATTATTTTATCTGACAACCCACATCCACTCTTGTTCAGAGAATTTCATATGACTGTGGGCAGCCCACCATTCACAGCTCATCTTACTTGCTGTAATTTTGGGGTCCACATATTTTAAGCCAGTGTACCGCAGGGTTTCGCTCATCACACATGCCCACACCCATACACACACGCACACACACAAACACACACACATGCCCACACACACACACCCGCACGCACGCACACACCCGCACATATGCGCGCGCACACACACACACACACGCGCACACAAATCAACGATATTTACCCAAATAAATATGATAATTTGGTCCTAGTCAATCATTTGAAAAACCAGAGGAGTTGCCTTAGAACCATGCACAAAGATAAACATGTCCTGCATGAGTATTTTCCTGAAAATTGAAGACTGTGAAGAGGGTTTGTCTTACAGGCACACTCATCTTATATGTAGGCAGATATGGTACATATTAGTGAAAAAGGTGGTATAAATAACAAACATACTATTATTAACGTCTGCAATCAAGTGGCAGATGTTTCAGTTTTGTCTTGGACAGAATATCACTTCTCTTTGGCTTAAAACCAGAACATCCAAGTCTGTTAACCAACCATTATTTATCCCATCGGAAAAGCAAATCTCCCTTAACAAATCTAATATACGTTCATCCAATGTAATGGCTACATTTGCTCACTATATAGTAAAGCTTAATGCAAGACTGCATTTTATTTATTCCTATTCTATCAAATAAACATTGAAGTCAACACACATTAGTATCAGTGGGCCAGGTAGCTCAGTCCGTACACCAACTGGCTAGGGGCTGGACGGTCCAGGGATTGAATCCTGGTGGGGGCAAGATTATCTGCACCTGTCCAGACCGGTCCTGGGGCTCACCCTGTCTCCTGTACAATGGGTACCGGCTCCTTCCCAGGGGTAAAGAGCAGCCAGGGCATGACACTGACCCCTCACCCCCTTCATGTGCCGTGGTAAAGAAAGAGTAGAGCTATACCTGTACTCACCCTATGGGCCATATGGCCTGTACAGAGCCTCAGTGCCTGTACAAGGGTGCACTTTACCTTTACCTTTCCCACTAGTATCACATTATCATCAATTAGGACAAATAATTCAGAGAGTTAAATGTTTACCATTTTTGTTAAACATTGAACACTGACACTTTTATGGTATCAATGATGTAAGAGGCAATAACACTTGTAAATGGGAACTTATGTGTATTTAGTAACACATCTTACCTGTCCAGCCAGGATGACAAATGCAATGGTGAGTGAAAAGTTTATCCACACATATCCCATGTTTGCAGGGACTGGAACCACAGAGGTCAATCTTCTCATGACAACGTTTGCCAGTGAATCCTGAAGGACATGCACAGCTGTAATCTGCAACTAGGTCAGTGCAGTTAGCTCCAAGCAGGCACGGACGTTCTGCGCAGTCATCTGAAAGAAACGGTTTTTATGTGCTGATGAAACTGCCAAGCTGATCCCAGTGGCTGTGCAGTCTAAGGCGTGGGTCTGTGGCCGCATGCTTGCTGGGATTGTGGGTTCGAATCACACCGGGATCATGGATGTGTGTCTTGTGAGTGTTGTGTGTTATCAGGTTGGGGTCTCTGCGTTGGGCTGATCACTTGTCCAGAGGAGTCCTACTGAGTGTGATCGTGAAGTCCCATAAGGTAAGACCATGACTCGGAATAAGGTCAAAGCACCACAGAAAAAAAGACACTGCTAATCTCCACTAATCTCTAACTTCCTAAAGATTTATTTTCTTTTGGTGTATACAGGTCACTGTATGATAATACATGAAAGCACTCCAATCATAAATGCATGACTGACAGATCTGGTAAGAAGAAAGTATAAAAAAGGCTTCTGTTACTGTATGATTTAATCAATTGTAGGGACATTTTAATACAAAAATTACACGAATCCTACCATTTATGCTATCTAATGTCCAAACCTTATTGAATGCAGACAAACACAAAACATTCAGGTATCTTACCACCTTATACAACTGCCAACACTGAAACAAGCAATAACTGGATAATATATTTCAAAATACCTGCAGACACATAAATAATTATATATTCTAACAAGAAGATAAGGATTTATGTTTTATTATAGAAGACTGTATTAAATAAGTGCTGTATAATACTGAGCTTACACCTCAAATGTAGAGCATGTTATCTCCTTTTATTAACAAAGTGAAGCCGAACAAGTATGCTATATAAATAAGTAAAAAGATTTTTACCTGTGTTTACCTCACAGTGCTGTCCTTCCCAACCCGGCAAACATTCACACTTGAAGCGTCCTTGCTGCAAAGCCACGCATGTTGCACCGTTGGCACAGGGATTACCATTTGCTGTGCATGGATTTATCTGTCCAAACACATGACAATAACATATTCACTGTATCCATCAGCTGTTTCTTACATTTCCAAGTAGGATTTCAAAATTAACTTCCGCTTGTAACTATTCTCTTTCACTGTTAAATATATGAGGCACAGAAACTGTCACACATAAAAATGGACACAACAGATAGTGTCATGAAACACACCAGCCACAGTCACATCAAATAAGGGGGTAAGCATAATATTCATGAGATAATCCATAGTATATGGCAATAATTATCCAACAAGATGCAACAGTATACAATTTATTTAAATCTGTCAACTGCTCAGCGTGTTTACATTGGTATTTCACCCATCATCAGGAGCTCATAACACTGTATCTACGGCATCTGGCATTAATGAGACAGTTACTACTACCTGTCATGAGCGCGGCTGGATAGGAACTGCAGTTACATAATGCATGGCCCATTAAAAAAACAATAAAAAAAATAATCCATATTCTTGCTATGATTTCCAAGGATAACCCTTCATTTCACCTGTTCCTATGTGATACAGACCTAGTGTGATACCAAGAAACCATAATTTCACTAAATATTTATGCCACAAATTTGAGAAGTTCCCAGCTTGGAAGGTGTTATAGCACAAGGCTGCAAAGCTGACTTTTGCCTACTCCATAACAACTGCCATCTGCCATATTACCCATCAACTGATCATCATAGTTACTTCTTTGCATAGCAACAATCGCAGTCTGGCTTAACTATTATCCTGTAATCACTTACTAACAAACCAAGCACATTCTGTAAGGTCATGCTAGGAGTCATGCCATGTCTGGGCACAAATGAAAAAGTGACAGAAAACAGAACTGTGGTAGCAGTAGCTCTCAAAGAGCAGCAGGTTTTTATCCCACACAAATTTTGTTCTCTGTTACTGCATTCCAATTTGTCTCAGGAACAGTATTCTGAGGGTTGCTCTTCATTCCACTGTGGTACTGTTTTGCTATTTTATGTGTCATAGATCTGATTTGTAATTAGCAGCCCACAGCATGAATAGAGATAAATTCAGCCAGCCCATTTGGTTGCACGTGCAATTACTCATGCAGCCGAGTGGGCTGCCTGAAATGTTTCTGTACAGAATTAAGTCTTTAACTCAACACTCATTATTTGGTGTTGTATAAAGTTGTTTATACTTTGTATTTTACGACACAATACATTTGTTGTTACAACCTTCTTGTTTTCCTTCTATGTCTCTGTCTTTGCTTTCAGGTTAACTGGGCTCCGTTGCTGGAGATCACAGTGATGATTATGAACTTGGGACCCCCCACCTGATGATAGGATAAGTTCAGTTTGACTACACAGACTCACCAGTTTGTTTAAACACTGCCCATAAGAACACAGTAATGTTTCTCAGTGCATGCCACAACTCCTGGCTCAAGGTCTATCGTTACTTAAGCATATATTTATGTTAATAGTTATGTGTCTGTCTGTACCGTAACATCACAGTCCAATCCGGTGTATCCTGAACGACACAGACAAGTATAGTTGTTGAGGCCTGGTTCATTTTTACACATGGCCCTCTCTGGACAAGTGTCATTTCTACAGTCTGACTGCTCCACTTGGCAGTTTATTCCACTGTATCCTGCAACAGAACAGCACAGAGACTTATGTTGAGATGAATTAATATGATGCATTCTTACATATGATACACAGTCATTTAAAAATTGGGGATAGCACAAAAACAAGCGGCAACATTTCAAACAGTTGATGGGTTTACTCCATGAGCCTGGAAATACCAGTATTTGATAGAAATAATTTTTGTTTCATCAACGTTAATGGTTCCTTGCAACTTTACAGAAGCACAAATTTTATCTATCAATTTCCCGATGTAATTCATCTCCATGAAACAGAGTCCTCCTTGAGAATTACCAGCATGTCGAAGAAGTCCCTGCCATCTGTGGAACCCTCCTCCACACACCCCAAAAAATATAAACACGGAAGTCACAGTGTAATTTTTAGGACCATTTAAAAAAAAAACTTGTGTTATACACCAAAAAATATGGTACATTAGAAACAGTTCCAAAATTCAAGTGCTGCTTTATATTCTTGTAAATAATTTTAAAGTGTGTTTTACAGAAACATATCCGTACATTATTGTTTGTCAAGCAAAAATATGAATATGCAGGCCACAAGTGCACAGTGAAAGCCATAAATTGTCACTGGAGACCACAGCAAACCACAGAAATAAAATTAGGTGAAAACACATTTAAGTAAGTTATTTCCCAACAATGACATATTTCATGGCAGGTTTGGGTTTCTTTTAATGTTATAAATAGTCATGTTTAAGCTTCTCATTTTATTTTGCATGTTCGACACAGTCTATCTTGTAAAAAGCAATCCCTACACAGGCCTGGAGAGGCCCTGTGGAATCCAGGAAGTTGAGGCTCCCATATTTCAAGACAATCAGCACATTAAGGTGGTGAGGTTGTCAACCTTATGCACTGGCCACCTTTAACCCCCCCCCCCAGGAAGTACTCATTTCTGTTATAGTCTGAGTCGATTCCAGAGCCGCAGTGTGGCCGGAAGGATTATGTCAATGAAAAATTCCACTGACACCAACAGGAAGTGAACCCGTGACCTTCTGGCTTGTAGCACAATGCCTCAACCAACTGCGCCACCGCATACCACAGTCTATCTTGTAGTACAACCATTTGAGTGACTTAGTTATGCTTAATTCACTGTATCTCCACACCAACCAACCAATCTAACAAAATCTTTTACAACAATAAAAGTGGCCACTGTACTTCAATATCTGGCCTTCCACTTTCTATGCATTCCTGTCTCTCACACATTTAATTTTTTACACATATTACTTTTGAACATTTAATAAGTGATTATTATTATTATTATACAATATGTATGTCTCCTGTCACAGGCATTTCTTCCTGGTACTTCTCTTGAACCAACGGTGATCCCCACTGCTCAGGCTTCAAGCTTCACATTGCAGTACTTTCCGTATTATGTGTGATGTTCTAAGTATAGCTGTCTTTTGTAGTGAATCTATCGAGTGGTTTCCTGGTATAGTTTCCAAATTTTTCTTTAA
>Ga0123352_10010374_pt1 | contig 14617 bp, 6 predicted proteins | sample TergutLab28metaG_FD_89700 | JGI IMG/M metagenome (GOLD analysis project Ga0123352, IMG submission 89700) | Labiotermes labralis P1 segment gut microbial communities from Petit-Saut dam, French Guiana - Lab288 P1 | ecosystem: Host-associated > Arthropoda: Insects > Digestive system > Gut ... | reverse complement strand
TTTTCTTTTTCCTTCCGGTAAACAAAATACTCTGGCGGTTGGTTGGTCATTGACTTTTGTTTGTCTTTTTTGGGCGGCTTAAGGGATGACTTTATCCATAAAAAAGGCTACCCCCCATCCAACTGGGGGGGGGGGGGAGTAATCAGTAAATAATGCCATGGAAATTATCTGGAAGGAAATTTTTATAATGTAATTCGACTCAGCATTCCGGAACGCGCCTCGAGCGATTGACCAAAACCACGAGCTACTTCAGTGTGGATAACCGATTTCAAGGTCAGCATTCAAAGTGTAGAATTTTCTAACAAAGAGCCGGAGTGATCACCGGTTTACTTTTACGTTAGGGAACCTGGCAGCAGCGTGAATAGTCCAAAATAATTGCAGTACAAGAACGCGAACCCTTGCTACTCTAGATAAAAAGCAGACCAAACTACAGTGTCTACGCCCACACCTCTTTTTCTATTTGCCGTTCCCGTTAATCGTTTCGTTGAAATATTTGTGTATCATGTAAGCTAATTACGAGTTTTTTATCTATCTTTTTGCCGCGCCTAGAAGCCACTGACACAATAACGACAGGTTTAATCATGTTCAGCCTAAAGCAGAGTACGAAGATTTATTCCCCACTATAGTTACTGAATCTGCTGAAGTGGCAACAGATCCTGGCTTCAGTCTACAGTGGATTAGTGGGCAATCTGCTTTTGATGTCCTAATACTACTAAGTATATGGGATCTTCCATCAGCGAACTGTCTCCACAGCAGTCATCCAAAGAGACGAGGCTTCATTGGATTACCGTCTGCTTGCCGGTAACTAGGCAACTGGCGAAAATACAAGATGGGAGAAAGAGGGAGTAGGTAGGTGTTACTTAACACGATCCATCTCAGTCTGTCTTAAAACTCTCCTCTCGCTTCTAATATAGCCGCGAACCATTATATCGCTCGTACCTAACTGAGCATCTGCATGAGTCGCTCTCCAGGATATTAGCATAAAAAAGTTGTCGCAAGACATACTTCTCTGTATTCCATAGGCGTCTCTGTAATCTAATTAAATCGATACACTGTCTTGATTAACGTATCTTTGTAGAAGTGTATTACAACTTGTTTCACTTTGTTGCTTTGTGTAATTTCACATTTTCAGGCACAATAACGATAGAAAAGTGAAGACAAAATTATAACCTTCCAGAATCGAAAGCCGGTTGCCCTGTCCGTATGTAGACAGTGCGGGAAATAAAGGTTACAGGATATAATGATAGTTTAATACTGATACTTCCACGTGCAAAGAGAATGATGGATTTGTGGGACAAAGATATTGTGCCTTACTAACATTCTTTCATACATTTATGAAATGAAGAATAAACAAGCGAGTATCGAAAACATACGGTCACTTGTCAGAAGCAGTACCGATATTGATGTACTTTGCAAAAGTTTAAAATCTCACGGTGGTTATTATCATAGCGACGGCCTTCTGATACCTGGCGCAAGGTCGCCTGAGCGAATTAATTTTTTATGGTGACGCCTAACATTTGTGGGTTCTTAGTGTGGAACTTCTTCAATGTTAACCTTTATGGTGCTCAGAATTTTGAGTTGACCCTTAGATTTTCAAATATTTTGTAAACTCCTCTTCGTAATATTTTGTGAAGACATGTTCTGAACAAACTTAACAAGATACAAGATAGGTTGATATGAGAGGGATGTTGTTCCAACAAGTTAGCCTCTCTATAAAATAGTCATGTCGGTTATCACATGAAGAAATGTCTACATGCTAGTGGCGAAGAAAAATCTGCGTTCCTTACCGTAATTCGAGAGGGGTCTCTTATGACAAACGAGAATTATGAATTAAGAGAAGAGAGAAAAAGTTGATAAGATACACCTTTCATGAGGCTGGTAGCTGACTGTACAATGTTCTGCCATAAATACGAAATTGGGAGAGATTTTTAAACATTAAAATTACAGACCTTATAAAATTAGGGAGAAATATACAAATTTCACAATACCAGATTCCTTAAAATACTACAAAGGATTTGAAACGAGCACTGAAAGACGAGATCCAAACATATATTAAAGTCAGAGAAGGTAGTTCTTGGAGGAGTCTCTGAAGAGATGGAAGTATTTGGTTCATAATATACAAGATACTGGCTGAGACGGTTACTGTACCATTAGGGAAACTTTACTGTTATCATTATGAGGCATTATAACTATTATGAAGAAATTTTGTAGTTGTAAGAGAGGGATAGAAAAAGGATGGAAAAGTTACATAATAAGGTATAATATCAAAGTTTACTTTCTTATTCTTGTTACAAGGCTATTCGTATGTATTCATTAAAGAAATCCCTCAACTCGCTGCTTATTTCGACAGTTTTCTGTCATGAGGATAAAGGCGTAATATGGAGAATTCTATTGAAAACATACAAAGAGATTTGTATTACGACAGAAAACGAACTTTGACGTTTGTGTAAAAGACAACATGACGCAAAGTTACTTCATACGTAAAAGGAAGGAGGATGTGGGACACATGGGAGAAATGAATTGGGTATATTAGTGGGATAACAGAAGAGAACAGAACTTGAGAGGTCTAGACATAGATTTGGGGTGGGGATAATCCTAAAATATGTCTTAAAATATTATATGAAGGGGACTTCTAATGTGAGGATAGTCGGAATAGGTACATGTATTACACCCAGTCCAGTGCCTACCTACATGCATGTTGGCACACATAATTCATCGTTGAGTTCATGTACTTGTTCCTTGAATCAACATAAATCTAATTTTACATACCATCAGCGGCCATCCTGTTTTCTAATGATTCTCCTTTTTGTACTTCAAACACTGGATTTACTATACGTCATCTTCGCCGCCTTCAGCGAAAGAACAGAATCCAACAGCTAAAGCAGCTTGACAGCACTCTGTTACGACTAAGGGCAGCCGTCTGGGTGAAGAGAATTTGAAGTTGATTAGCTGACGTTCGGCGCGTGATGGCTGACGTCAACATTGGCCAGCCCAATCCCTCGTGATCCTGTTATGAGCCACAAACCTTAATGCGATTTCCAGGACACGGACATAGTCCAGCACACTACAGGGGTGTCAGAACTCCTATAATCAAGGCCGTTATTATTTCTGTCACTGCGGCAGGAGAAGCCTTATCTTCAAACCCGTTAATAATACATTCCTGAGTCAGTTCCACCCTCTTCGTATCTTCATACAGTATCTTTCTAACACCCATCTTAGTTCTGTCCACCATTGTTCCCCCTTTTTCAAGACGTTTCCCCACCAAAACTGAAGACATTTCTTTTCTGTCCGTTCCATGTTTGGTTCGCTGATATTAGTATCCCTACAGCTGCAAGATCCGTGATGTCTCGGTCGGTGTAGATATTAGGATACAGGCTGGATGAAAGAAGAATTGTTCAATTGCCGCTAGGGGCAAGAGATTTTTCCATTCTCCCGAAGGTGAAGACCAGCTCTGTGGCCCACCTAGCCCGCCATTTTACGGGTACCTTGGGTTCTTTTCTCGGGGTTAAGGAGGCCGGGACATTAATCTGACTACTTACCTCTATCCAGTGCCAAGGTTACAGTCGAGTGGAGTCACATCTCCGCTCCACACAGTGGCGACGAGGAGGGGGGTTTGGGGTGTTCAACACCCCCCCTCCGAAATTCTGATGGCCCTCCAAAATCGTGCCAAACTCACACCGATTGTGAAAACTGTTAAAAATTGCTGAATTTAGGACGCCAACACCCCAAGATATTCGGAAAAAAAGCAGTAAAATTCTAAAACTACCGCCGGTTCACAATTGTTTTACATTAGCAATGACAAATAAATTGGTTGTCATTATAAATAGTCTTAAAGTACCAATAATTAAGAAAATTTTACTATATGAAATAAAATTTCTTGTACCAGATTACACCTGCCCCCAGGACCCCTGACTAGGGGGCTACCGCCCCCAAATTCCCGTTCTCACTGTCCTCTGTCCTCAACTGAATTTGTTGAACACCCCCCCCCCCGAACAAAATTCCTGGATATGCCACTGGCTCCACACACGTATGCCTTCATAGCGTGGACACGGACCACTTTACTTCCACGTTAGGAGTTACCTACATTACTCACTCGCGGTCTTCTCCGTGCGCTTAAAGGTCTTGCAGACACTCTGTACTCTAACGGCTGTAATGCTTGCCAGATTCGAGATTTGCACGGCGGTGTCGGCGGAGGTTGTTGTGGGATATGACGAAGTATTTGTTGGTGTAAAAGTACTAAGTTTCAGAGATGCTTGCTACGTCTTTTTTAAGAGCAGTCTCTTCTTTTTTAACCCAGAAAATAAAGTGCTTGTATAGCAGTCAATAAAGGTATCATACCACAGAGGCTTGGAATCTTCTACTGGAATTGATGTTTCTTCCATCAATTGTGAGATTGCATCGCCAACACACACACACACACACACACACACACACACACACAAAACAACTCTTAAAGTTATCTCATCATATAAAGCATTTTGTGAGTTAGACTAAATTGTAAGAGTGTTACAGGCTAATAATAGCAAGTCCAAAACTTATTCCTCTTCATGGTACAGTGTGAATCCTCTTGTTAGTAATATTCCCAGACCGACTACTTGTGTTGTGAAACGTTCTAAAACTCATTTACATAGAGACATTATGAATGATTTTTTACTTATTACTTTTAGTTGTATCTGTTTAATTCTGTGGCTCTTTATGTACTGACACATAGAAGTATAATGATAGTCTTTTATTTACCAGCTTGATGCACAAATTCTTTATTTTAATACATTTATTACATTCCTCTACATGTTTCGATCACAATAGTCCTCGAAACATGTACAGGAATGTAATAAATGTATTAAAATAAAAAATTTTGACATCAATTTGATAAAAAAGACTATCATTATATTAGGACGCACGGTGAACAAAACTTAAAAGCATAGAAGTATGTCTGCATTGTTCTTTACGGCAAATTCTTATCGGCAACATAATTTCCCTGTTTATTATCAAAAATTATATTTTGTGATGAGAAATTTTAAAAATCCACTTTAACATATTATGATCATGCTCTGTTGCAAAAAAAAACTGTTACTGTCTCCCACATTGCACTTATTTAGAAGACTGGATCTGTTTTCATCTTAGCCAGAAATGGGAGAATTCTACGAATATTCTGTTGGACCGGTTTGAAAGCGCTACCCGCTATAATTAGACAACTTTCACATACTATATCACTATGTGTTTTAATTTTTATATTTTCAAATAGGAAAGTGGAAAATAAACAAGAGTCTCGTTTTGCGACGGTTCGTTTTACGACGATTCACTTTTACGACCTTTGTAGTGTCGGACCGAGCACTCCCGACTTGTGGTGCATCACTGTCGCAACTCAAGCGTCATTTCTCTACTTACTGCGCTTCTAGTACTTTTCCGGTGTGCATGTGCTTCTTCTTTTTCTATTTTAGTGCAGTTCTTTTAAGTTGATTGTGATTTTTCCACCCATGACGTCCATCAAAATGACAGAAAAGGAAAAAAAAAATCAAAACAGTTGACGTTACATTCTTTCTTGATGTCTTCTGAACCACGGCCTGGGCCTTCTTCAATAAAATAAAAAGTGATTTGATTTTTATTTTTTTTCAATTATCTGTGTTATTTTCTATATGCCTAATTCATTAAATTAAAATTGTATGTCATAACGTAGAGAAATATTGTAAATTACAAAGTTATTTGACTAATTTGTTTGACCCATAAAACTATTCAGTTTAAACCATTTAAATAGTAATCATTTTACGACGATTGGATTTACAACCAAACATTCGAGATCGTAAACCTGTCGCAAAACGATACCTTACTGTGTACTCTTTAAAATGAATGTGAGCAAAGATTGTTTAAATTTAATTTTGCGAAGTTTATTCGTCAGTGCTGGTTTAATTTGTTACATATAACTGAACTTTGCTCCATTTCCAAAGGATTTGTTACATTGTATTTGTGCCGGAGTAGCGTAGTCGGTATAGCGACTCGCTACGGGTTGGATGGATGGGAATCGAAACCTGGTTGGGACGAGATTTTCCGCACCCGTCCAGACCGTCCCTGAGGCCCACCCAGCTTCCTGTACAATGGGTACCGGCTTTCTTTACCTTAAGTAAAGCGGCTGGGGGGTGGCGTTGACCACTTACCCCATCTAGCGTCGACATTAAAGAAGGAGTAGAACTATACCTCTACTCCCTGTCTGGGCCTTCATGGCCTCACCTAGGGCGAAGTATATATTTTATTTCACCTGATTTTTATTTTCTTCTGCATTCTGGTCGCTATACATGAACATGTGAATTGATAAATGTTGTTAAATAAATAACGAAACGATACAGTGACACCATTATAGAATGATGCCGACACTCCCAATCATCTTGTGCATTTTGGAATGTCTTTCATGAAAGACCTTCACGACCTTATTTCATCTTGGCATCCATCATGCCGCCCCGAGGGCATCGAGACTTGGGTAAACACTGACGTTCGGGGAAGCATCTTGTCGGCTGCACAGTGCATTACTGCTGCATAAGTTTTGCGTTTCGTGTTTGTTGCCTACATTTGCGAGCAACAGCGAGATAACAGAAAATATTCCATACTCTTCATTCTCGTTGTAGAAAATGTGGTTTATTGAAGTCACTTTGTCAGAGTGAGATTTAAACTCTTTTAACAAAACACGACTGAACTCCAGTAGGTATCGGGATCCATTCTTTCTTCGACCTCATTATTTTTGTGATTTAACTCAGTAATTGCGTGGCAACAACTTTTGTAAGCGGAAAACCTGTACAAGAGATCTCTTGCTCTTTATGTAATGCAGTGAACCCTCACCAAGTCCACAGTAGACTCCAACATCTCCTCCTTATAGAGAGCCAAAAGAATCCATTTCATCTCCATATACCGTATTTCTTTATGAGCCTTACTGACTTTAGCCCAACGTTTATTCCTACCTTTTCCAAGTGGCGTCTTCCCTCAACGTTCCGGATCTAAATTTTTTTTCGCTGTCTTTCTTTATACCCCATACTACCGTCTCCGCCCACCTCATAAACGTTGATCTGATCGCTCTGTCAATATGTGATGCAGGACACAAATTATACAAATCTTCAATAGTGTATTTTTCCGCTTTTTCTCCGGTTCTAATCACTGCCGTCTCGCGTGTTGTGTGGGTCTGAGATTATTACTGCAGTGACTATGAAGAATGCTCTCTTCTGAGATGTGACACTGTGTAGTGCGTTGAAGGTTACCGACATTTCGAAGAAAAGTGCTGTCTCTCTCCTCAAGGTAAACCTTATGGGAAAACTCGTGTAGAGAAAAAAACACAGCCCCACGATAAACCCAGTTGCTGTCTGTAACTTACCGAGCACTGCTCGACCGACTTAACTCTTGTAACCCGACGACGACGGAGTATGTTTCTACATTCATGCCAATAATATCAAAGTTTTTTATTCATCAACTAACGCACAAGTGATTGTCTTAATAAACAGTATTAACATTTACATTAAAATAGCTCCGACATGTTTCGGTGCAGTCACACCATCTTCAGGGAGCGCATTATTTACGCTTGCTAAAGTTTCACTTGTTAAAACAGTCAATTATGGTACATCGGTGTGTTATTAATTCGGTGGTGATGTGGCTGCATATATGGTGTGTGTATGTTGCACTGTTCGGAAGTAGACTCTGCTTCCTAACAGTGCAACATACGCACACACACACACACACACACACACACTTACTAATATATGCAGTCACGTTTTAGGTTTTTGTGACCGTGCATCGTGAACATAAGGTGAAGAGAGAGAACCAAAAAGATGCAACTATTTCGATGTTTATTATCAAACTTTCTGTCTCAACATGTTTCGGGCATCATTATGCCCATCATCAGGAGAATAAGACCGTGTCCTACTGCATGCGGTGCTCTGCCTGGTTGTGCAGGCTGTGGTTGGCTGTGGTCTTGTGGAGATCACGAATTAGTTGCATCTTGTTGGTTCTCTCTTTTCACCTTATATGCAGTCACATCACCACCGAATTAATCACACACCGATGAACCATAACTGACTTTTAACAAGTATAACATTAGCAAGCACGAACAATGCGCTCCCTGAAGATGGTGTGACTGCACCAAAATATGTCGGAGCTATTTTAATGTAAATTTTAATATTGTTTTTAAGACAATCATTTGTGCATTAGTAGGTGAATGAGAAAGTTTGATAATATCAAGACGCACGTTACGAATGTGAGAAAAATAACAGCAGTAAGTTTGTACTAGGCTGCATGGCGTTGTGTGAACTAAAATAGTGCTCTTCACTTTCAGTCTACGTTCATTTCTCAGGGTTAGAAGTGAAGTTTTATTTCAATTTCTGCGTCTTAACGGCCCAACTCAGGCCCAGGCCGCCTCACTGTTGAGGTTTCTAGATCACACACACACACCAAGGAGGGTTACTCTGACCGAGTGATCAGCTCGTCGCAGAGGCCTCTACTTATAAAACACACAAAAAACAAGAAACGAACACCACTGCCCTTGGTGGAATTCGAACCCGTGATCCCAGCAATCAAGCGGCTGCGAAACTACACATTAGACCGTACGGCCACCATTGATGACGTTTTATGCCCATACATAACGACGAGTAAAATTCTATTTTAATTTTATTTATAGAAGAAACATGAAATACAATGAACACTGTTATATTCATATGCCTTGGCTTCCGCTTCTGGCCACAAGTTTAAAAATTTTCGATGTGTGTTTTGCACTTATTTTTTTTTTTGTAATTAAAAGGTGAAAAGTAAGAAAGGAAAACTTGGCCCTGTCTGCCACTTGAAGGCACATTTGTGGTGTAGGCCTACAGCTCCACTTGTTCATAAGCCCGGTATTAGATGTTACCGAGTTGTCAATTTCACGCACCGGCTGCTTTATTCCCTACGGAATGAATCGCTAGCACCTACTGAACAGCAGGTTGGGTGGGACTCAGACCCGATGTCTTGACCCTTCCGTAAACTGAACATCGAATCATCCGGCCCGGAGTGTAGTCACTAAACCGACTTCACAATTTCGGCTCATTCTATAATTAAAGGCATCTTAAGATCGTTTTCTTAGGCCCGTTTCCCAAATTAATACTTAACCGGGTATCTCACGCTCGACTGCACAACAATTTCAGCTTCGGAAGGGAGTGAAACATGTTGTTTTAATCGGTGACAGTGCTGATCCATATAGGCATACGTGACTCTGAAGGCACTGCCATAGGACAGTTTCCCTCAGTTTAATATGTCGCTGTGCTAGCTGTATGAGCCACGAGTTCAGTAAGGTTTGGTGAATCCTTCGAGTTCTCCGAATCTTTGAATTTAATCGCCTGCAGACGAGAAGACATGATGACACTCCAGCAGAAATTGAAAATTAATTATGCTCCTTGGAGGAGCCCTGAAACCGCCCTAAACGTCCCAGCTCTGTTTACTGCCAGAACATCAATTACTCAACACGTTAATACGCATAATTACCGAACAGGATGTTAATGGTCTTAGAGGATTTAATGACTAATCTTTTACTCATACTGTGATATATTACGGAATTGCGTTGAATAGATGTGACAGAGCTGATCCCAGTGGCCTCGAGGTCTAAGGCGTAAGTCTGAGGCCGCTTGCCTGCTGGGATTGCCCTTTCGAATCCCGCCGTCAGCATGAATGTCTGTTGTGTGTGGTGTGTGTTGTCAGGTAGAGTTCACTGCGTCGGACTGAACTCTTGTCCGGAGGAATCACTCCGAGTGACTTTCAGTATGATCAAGTGCGACAGTAACCCGCTGCATCTACAGTGATTAGGTAAAAGAAGTCAGAATAAGAAAGAAAGGAAAATATGCGACGAAAATATTTTGAAATAATGTGTAATGCCAACTTGATGCAACGAAGTAATTTTATTGATGTATTGTTAGCTCGACATGTTTCGGGCACATACGTCCATCATCAGGAGCATTAGATGTTGAGTTGTAGCATACGGTTTTCTGCACCGAGTTTTTGGATGGGTGGTGGTCTTGAGAGCAGCTGCGTTGGTCTTGTGTACGGTGCGGATGGTGCCGCGCGCTTATTGGTTGTGATATTTTAAATGTTGTAGACTCTAATTTAGCGTATACGGTTTTCGTGGACATGGTTCATTTGGAACATACATGTATTTGTGTTTATTTCTTACGTTAGAATTTTACATTTTAATTCTGGGCTAAGTAGGTAGAAACCATGGTGCATGTTTGGGAGGTGCCAGTTTCGAAACTCGGCTCGATGTGTGGCAATTGTGAGTGACAGTTTTGTAGTTGCCTTAATTCTGTACTGGAAAGGTACTTCAAGAAGGCACTCTTTAACACATTTCAAACACATCATTCATAATAATTCTTTTATTCGACTGCATAAACCATGAAGTTAAGAATGTTCATCCAAAGTACAATCAATATTTTACACAGAATGATGTAGCTGGAAACAGGACGAGAGTGTACAAAGTGCCAGCGCAAGGAATAGTATTAGCATTACAATTTTTTTTTAGATTATACTTGGAGTGGTTTTTACGTCCTCATTACATCTGTGGTCATAATTATAATTATACTTGTTATCATCCTCATACGACGCGTAAGAATGTTGTTCGGTTTGTAAAGGGCAACCGGAAACAATCTTTCGCCTTTCTTGTCGTACAGGTGTGGAACTGTTTACCCTAGATTTCAGTACAAGCACTTCTTGAACATATTTATGGAACTTCTCTATATTTGTGAATTACTGGACTTTATTTACTACAGATACAAACACTGCAGCGGAAACACTTTTTTTGTTCAAAGTAAGTTCTATGTAATATGTGATCTCACTGACTTAAAATTACATGTGTAAACGCTACGTCTTTATAAAATACATTTCATTACTTTATCGTTTACGTACCTTGTGGCTTTGATACCACAGTTTTATGATACATCCAGTAACTTTTCTGCACCTTGCAACAACTACACAGCCGCTGGCGCTTTGACGTTTAAATTCGTGTCACCCTGAGTGACAATTTGTCACATGTTTGGCGAATTTGTCAATTTTATCATCTGTTTTCCTCTATATATATCATTGCATCTGTAGTTATATATCGGGATTTTTAAACTAAAATTAAAATTTGATATCACATTTGACCTGTGCAGCTTCTGTTATTTATAAATAATGCTTAACTTACAACGCAACAATGTTTTGTGTACTCTATTTAAGGAATTATCACTCTCTATCTTTTGTTGTTATTCATACTGTGGTTCATATGACCTAGTATTACATTTTTAAATGAATATTGTGCACTAAACACTGCTTCACGTGACGAGAAACCTCCAGAATATTTCCATAAAAATCTACTCATTTATCGATAGCAGTCTCTTTCTGTTATTCCTTCTCATTTCTACAATTATCGTGATAATTTCATAATCGTCCTTCCATGTGGTGAACTTTCACTCTATTAACCATTTGTGAGGAATGAAAATGGAAGCAAGGATTCCATTAATCGGGTTGCAGAGAGAGCTGCAAAATTCTTTCAACTGGCTAAAATAATAAAACATATTTCCTCTATTTTGTAACACAAAACCAGTTGGTAAAAGGACATTTTTCGTGGTCTTAAAAGCACATACACAACATTATATAAGCACGACGTTTCGAAAGCCATTATTTTCTTCCTAAAAAAGCAGTAGATTTCGAAAAGTTGTGTGTTTATATTGCGGTTTACGCGTCCTTTAAGACGACGAAAAAGGCCGCTTTACCTACTGGTGGTGTTTTAAAAAGTTGCTACGCTGTCAAGAAATTCAGTGGTGCAGTTACTCTGTTTTGTCAGGTAATTGCATTGAAAATGACTTAAAATAGAAATTGTGTATCTTAATAAGAGAGTTTTATCGATGTTTCATACAGTTTTGAGACTTATGGTGACGCATAATTTGAGCTAAGTTTCACGTTAGGTATAGCTTGATCATTCTTAGTGTATACAGAGCGACAACATGCAGGACTGACCACTTATATTAAACCCGCATGAGATTTCACTGTTTAAAGATATTTTGTTGCATATGAATTGAATAAATGTCTTGTGTTGTAACGATTTTAACATAATTTTGTTATAACACTACACATGGTTGTTTAAATAGCACACACGCAAGATATATTTGAGCATTTACAATTGACAAAGCTGTATAGTAAGGCTGTGTAGTCTTTAAGTATTGATACTCCCTTAAGATGGCTATAAATAATAGTCGAAGCATGTGGTTGTGTTTTTAAATTAAGGAATTAGTGCAGTTTTTGGCGATAAAATTCTTTTGTTTGTCAGTAACACAGAAGATGTGCAGCACAAGTTCTATGTATATTTGGCGACTACAAACTAAAATACGTTCTTCTCTACATCTCCGGTTGCAGGTTAACGATACGAGATTTTACCATGTTTATCATCATTTCTTTTCATTATATATGACTTAAAATGTAGGATCGTTGAACTTTACAGAAGGTCTGAATATTACATATACTTAGTCTAGTCAGCGGCCTTTAAATATATCAGAAATGGAATCATATTGCAGTCAATTTATTCAGTAACTAAATAAATTGTGTAAATCCCTTCTCGAGTAGCTAATAGCTCCTCAGCTATTCAATAAATCGGGTGAATTTTATGGAAAGCGAAGCTTTATCAGCACTTTTAATCCAGCCCACACCTTGTCCTTATGCTAAGGCACATAATCGAATCCACTTTCTTACACACTCTTTTTAAAATTTTCTTCCCATATACGCCTAGGTCTTTTGACTACTTTCTTCAGGTTCTTTTCCAGAAGAACATTATTTCCAATTTTTTTTGTATGGCTTGAAGCCTGTAAAATAATAATATATACAATTTTAACTGCAAAACTCGGAAAAATAAAACTGTACATCTTTTGAAACAATGACAATATCGGGCTGTGGTATCGATTCTTGTTTCTGTCCTACGCCCACTGTATTTAAGTTGCGTGTAAGGGTGACATAAGCGGGAAAGGAAATAAACGAGAAGCTGCGAGAAATCACTTGAATTGAATTAAAATTATAATATAAGTTGTGGCAGCTCCCACCATGCTGTATGCAAGTGATAAATTGACAGGAAAGAAACCACCAGCACTAAACTCAACTTTGTTATTCAGGAGTTGTACTGAGAAGAGCTGAAGTTCTGCCGAAGTGTCTCGTAGTAGTGACTGACGAAGCAGTAATTTGTGGACCACAGTTCCAGTTCGACGAGCTTCTTCGCCAGCCGCGAAAGAAGAAGACGTAATGGACAGTATTCTAACGAAAGTTTGCGTGACCCAGCAAAGGTTAGAGGCGACTCTCAACAGGTTACCATCACCGATGCCCCTTGCATTCGATATTAACTCCGTTGCATAGTACAAACATGAAACGAACGTAACAAAATCGTAAGCCAATTCCAAAGTAATATGGTAGCCGTAGATTCCATTAATTGATTCTGTGATGTCATATAAATCACTGTATGTTTGTCTGAGTGTGTGAATCCGTGTCACTTCATCTGGTCCTGTATTGCTCATTGGTACAGAAATGCCGGGGAGGATGTAATGTTGTGTTTCCGGTAAATCCGTCAAATTATATGCTGTACTTGCAGTTTGTGTTGTCGTGATATGAAGACGATTTATACCACTTCGAAACTTTATTAAGCTCTGATCTGATGTGCCCAATTTACTGTCACAGCACTTAGCGAGCTGTTGATTGAGATTTCGAAATCTATGCCTGAGGAACTGCATAATATTTATGTACTGAATAACCATAATGACATTTGAAAGATTGGCCAGGTCCTTAGCAATATAAAATATATATGATTTTCCATCTGCCCACACGTACAAATGATAACAATAAAATCCAATAAGCAGAGAAAGAAACAATGAGAGCTCTAACAGTAAAATTCGTCGCGTTTTCCTGTAGACACCATCACAATTTTCTTTTAAGAGAATTTGATCTATAGCAGTAAAATTCATTATTAGAATTTCCATTTTTCTTCTGTTGAACACAGCTCGGATGAGGAAAGCAAAACACGTGCTGTACATTATCAGTATTGATAAGGCGTCTGGTACACTGGCAGATAAACTGTAATTTCTGTAATCGTAATGTATGCACCAAATCATTAGCGACATGAAACCAGTGAGCTGAATGAGAAAGACGGAAAAACTCCAAAGGACGTTTGGAGACAGTAGGTCTTTAGTTGAAGTTTTCTGTTTCGGGTGCACAGAAACTTTGTTGCTGTACGAAAATGGAGCTAAGCCCATTAATTTACATACGTAATACAAGGGTAAAATTGATGCGCGAAAATCCATTCTAGTATTTGTGTAGAGAAATTAGTCATTAAATTAACATGAACAACGATTTAATTTCATTAATGCTAAACATGTCACTAAGAAGTACTTGTTGTCAACACCTGGCTTCAGTGGCGGTATACCGTGTACTTTACTAATGATGGTCGATTCATCTTCTCATTTGGTTTCTAATGCCAGAGGTCTTGTGCCTTCCACGTTTTAGACATGCCGTTTCTTCGCCATGCTCCTCCATGATGAAGGCGTCACATCCGTACAGACGATGTATGCTGTTAAATGTGTATGTTGCGAATGGAGCAACGACTTGCCGACACTTT
>Ga0123352_10010373_pt1 | contig 14618 bp, 8 predicted proteins | sample TergutLab28metaG_FD_89700 | JGI IMG/M metagenome (GOLD analysis project Ga0123352, IMG submission 89700) | Labiotermes labralis P1 segment gut microbial communities from Petit-Saut dam, French Guiana - Lab288 P1 | ecosystem: Host-associated > Arthropoda: Insects > Digestive system > Gut ... | reverse complement strand
TAATTCGGGAATAACACTACTGAGATCAAAAGAATAGTCTTTACATACCCGGATCTACTACCATCCGCTCTCGTTGTTGAGTTGGAACTGATTCATGTGTATCGTACGGTAGATATTCATTAGTTAAGGAATAGTTGTGACGTAAGACCGGTGTCGATGGCTAGCTGGAATAGGGTATTTCGTTCGCCTCTGTTTTATTCTGTTATGAGAGTACCATTATATTGATATGTCTGTATGAAGTGTTGTTCGTAGGGGTATTGACAGTGAGGTATTGTGTATTGGTTTAAGGAAAGTCACAAATTAGTAAGAAAATTACACATCTTGTTTGTTTTTTTCACGTACACTTTCAACAACTCTGTACCGGCTGAAATCTCTCAAAGAACAGTTGAAACCTTTTGACGCCTAATGTCAACTATAGTATTCGTACCGCACCGCTAGCCTCTAAAGTTGCATTTTATATATTTATTCAACAAATATAAGTACTGAATATCTTATACGTGGTATATACTGTCCGTTTTTTTCTCTTCAAAATGCAGTTTGTTTCATAATTCTAACATATTTGGTTCCTGTATTATTCACATTTTGTAAACAGAGTGTGCTAAAATTGAAAAAATAATTCCGGCTCCAAAAGGTTAACTTTGAAAATCGGCCACTTTAGCTCCTGAAAATAATTTCGTTACCCATTAAATACGACTGTGGTTCGTCACCCGGAAGGGCTGTTGGTTTCGTAGAAGTGGACCTTTGCTCTTATCGGTATTCGAACCTCGGACCGTCCAAACAGTAGCCTCGTTGCTGCACCGACTACACTACCCCGGTTACAGCGCGCGCGCGCGCGCGCGCACACACACACACACATATATATATATATATATATATATATTAAAAACACTGAAATTTAAATTTGCGAACTTTATGCCTTACGATTTTATTGTTATGTGGAATGCAGGTCTGTCATTAATATTAGTCATCTTTAAGATAAGCTGAATAGTCCATGGCAATGCAATGACTTGTAAGTGGGTAGAGGTAAAGCAACCCTATTACAGGACTGGTCAGGCCCTGTGGATTCCAGGAGGCTGGGGCTCCAAGGTTTCTAGAAAATCTTGTAGGTGGGTACTCGATAAATTTACCAAAACAAACGGCGTCACATTATATGGCGCCCTTGTCTATGCATGCATACAATGGTTAAGAAAAAAATCTCAAGCAAGTAAGGAACAACTCTGAACTTCGCAAGGAATGCAAATGTGGGTACCAAATATAATTAAGGATTTGGGTTTGAATCATATTTCCTTCATATTTATTTCTAGTTGATATTTCGGCTTTTGTACGAAAGGAGGCAAGCAAATGAATAAGCCACGCTAACAAACTGGTTGATTTTATACAACTGTAGCACTCGTCACATCGTGGGAACACCCACGTTCTTTTCTCTCTTGACATAATTTCATGTCCTGTGGTACCTGCTTCAAAACCCCCTGCACCTGGCCATTTTCTTTAAATTTGTGTCACAAAGGCTTTTTTCAACTGGGAATACGAAATAACCGCAACGCGGTTAATTCTCACCATATTACCACAGTCACTCTTCCTGTATTGGTTAAGAACTTACACGCAGTGTTAACGTATTTCCTGAACGACAAGAGTATATTTCTTTATTAATTTCATCTTTTAGAGACAAAAAAACCGGGGACCGCGGTAGCACAGTGGTTAAGGTGCTTTGCTACAAATCTGAAGGTCGTTGGTTCGATTCCAGATGGTGTTATTGGAATTTTTTAATTGACATAATCCTTCCTATCACACTATGGCCCTGGGGTCGACTCAGCCTCTAACAGAAATAAGTACCAGGAGTATTTTCTGGGGGTAAAAGACGGCCGGTGCGTAAGACTGACAACCTTACCACCATCCTGGGTCACGGTCACGTAATCCGGAAACCTTAACTTCCTGGAACACTCTGGGCACCTCGGGCCTATAATGGTACTGATTTCCCTTATTTACCTAGGAGACAGAAAACCATAACAAATGTAACCAAGCTTTGTGGAGGTTTGAGGGGACAATATTGTGGGTAAAATATATCATGGGTGAATGTGGAAGGGACCTTGTGTGTGGCGTATATACTGATAATGAACTGAGGCCACCATCCACCCACCCCCAACCAACAGATTAAGTCTGCAAAGCGTCATTTGAAAACTGTACAGTAGTTTGTTGTGCGGGATGCTAACATTCAGGGGGTAGCAAATGTGGAGCTATTTGAGAACGAGGGCGGGCATCAAGAGTGCAGTACTGCTGTGTGTTTGTTAAAACAGTCACACTTCTCATTAATTCCCGATAGATTAACATTTCCAAATAACAGCAGGATTTGACTTCAAATGAGATAGCTCCCAAATAGACTACAGATGAGTTCTGTCTTGGTGTAATGGCGTTTATATGTAGCACCAGTCAATATAGACTGGATGCGTTTCGTCAGCTATCTGACATCATGTAGCAGGGTCGCTCTTGTGAAGCCAGTAGTTGCTAATCCAGTCATAAATGTATCCTCAGATTGGAGAATAGGAAATCTAATTTTTGTATTCTTAAAAGCCATGATATAAGCCGCATGAATGCAGTCTACGGCCTACCACGTTATTAACCCTTATCCTGCTAACGTGGAGAATATGGTGAGCTCCAAATAGTGCCAGAAAATGGCAGATGGGATTTAATTCGGAGTTTAAAGGGTTAATTTAATATCAATTTCAACATTATTCTTCCATCTACAACTATGACGTCCAATTGGTCTCTTTCCTTCGGGGATTCAATCAAATCGTGAATGTGTTTTCTTCCCTCCTGTTAAGTGCCACATGTACACTAATTGTACTCTAGACTCTGTGTTAATTTAAAAGGCAGTTTTTAAAAACTATTTAAAGGTTTTGATGCTTCTAATTAAAATAGTTTTTTTACATCAGTTTTTCTTTCCTTGGCCAGCAGTTCTTCCCTTCTTCAGAGGGTCCGTTTCGACTCCAAGCCTCAGTCTTTCTCCTATGTAGACCACTCTCCTACACGTCTATATTTCAACATACACCGTGATATTGAACGCTTCGATTCAGCGCCGGTTTTAAAAATTCGGGAAGTTAAACCGCCATTTCCTCCAACGCATGTTGTATGGTGTGGTACAGAGATAAGGAAGGAATTTTACCATTTCTTACCGTCACTTTTGGAGTTGTAAAATTTTGAAGTTTTGTTGACCGTGCATCTCACTATACTTAGCTTAGTATTTAACCAACTTGATGCACAAAATTTGTTTCACAATAAGTTTTATTTCATGCCTCTACATGTTTCGAGCACATTTGCTCATTATCAGGAGGTCAAAATTGCATTAAACAGCCTCTGGTATCATCACACATATAGGTATGATGATACCAGGTGCAGTTAGGCTGGAGTAATGTCCGGGCTGCAGGCTAAAGCACAACTTGTGCTTTAGCCTGTAGCCCGGTCACTACTCCAACCCAACAGTACCGAACCTCCAACCTACAGCAAAGCAAGAACGAAACGACCAATATGGTAATCAACGTTATAGTCGCGAGCTTCTGATGATGGGCATAGTAATGTCTGAAACATGTTGAACCTATAAGAAGTACAATAAAATAACAAGTGGTGTCTAGTCGGCTTTTTATTCTTCAGTTAAATATAAATATATCTGTCTATTAATTGGGGACGTGGAAATGAACAAGTGTTATCGAATAACCCGCAGTTTCGTTGTCAATTAACGTGATCTTCTACCAGAATTAGGTGCATACTGCAGGATGATCGAAGACAAAATTTGAATGCAAGGGACAGCTAGCGACAGGAAAGTCGAGAATTTTGTGTTTGTGAGCGTTTGTAAAATTACGTCAATAATTAAATGTAATTATGACGATTAAATTCAGGAAGACGAGATGAATTAGAAACGCGAAAAGAACAAAAATATGGTAAAAGCTAAAGAAAGTTTATTTCGAAATCCTGAAGCTCGTTTGTGGGATTTAAGAATAAGTACAAGTATATTATTAAACTGCATCTTAAAAAAGAAACACTTGCTTATCCGGACTGTATATATTTGGCAGGACATTTAAGAGGGGGACTTTTATGGATAATACGAAGAACTTAAGAAAATTTTTACATTTGGGTAAATCCTTGCCTGTGGAAGGAGGTCATTTCTAATTTCAGTGGGAAAACAGACTAACCTGCTTGAAGTATTCCCTAGATTTACTCAGTTCCTCCAAGTAACTGTTGGTACATTGCGTTCATTTGGCCACTGCAAATTTACCCTCTATCATTTTAAATCCATTATTCAGGATCCATTATTATTATTATTATTATCATTAAACTCTATATTGTTAATTCTAGCAGCAGTGCCATTTTGTGCAACACAAATTGTACATACTGGTATATAAACATACATATGTACAGCCCTGTATATAAGTCTATATGCATAGATACATGTACATGCATAACAACGTACACATACGTACGAACTGCCAATGCAGAATTACGAAAATAAATTGCCTTTTACTTTTGGCTTGCACTGAAATGTTCACCCGCATTACAAAACGGAATGAATATGCGTGTCTAAACAATGGGTGGAATATTTTCTGTTTTAAATCTTTTAAATAGAGTGTTTTAAAGGGCTATAAATCTGAATCTCGTTTTACACACTCTGTGCGAAGTGAAAAAGGAACACTTGTGGAGGAAATCAGGTCGGCCATTTGCTCCGTCTGTCATGTAATGGCGGCGACAGAAGCCTGTTGCCCGGTTTTCATCAATACTGCAATAGGAGTTTTTTATTTAAGAAAAATCTTTGTCTATTAACCTCGAATTTCTTGTAAATCAGCTCCTCACATAAGGCGTAAATAAATTTCTACCTGTAATTTGACATTTCTTGACAGATAATGGCGAAATCGTTACAGAAGTATGAGCCCGTCACTAAAGGTCCAATGAAAGCCGCACTTAACTGAAGGACATAAATGAAAACTCTTCCCACATTTTCAACTGTTTTCTTCCGATTTGGGTACGTTTCGTTACAGAAAGTATAAATGAAGTGATAAAAAATGATCAACATTTACGTGAAATAAACGTAGGAAATTCTGTAGTTTTCTTACGGGGGTAAAAGAAGTACATTCGTAGGTGTATTGTGGGAACTTATAAAGAGGTGGAAGTACAGAAAGCCATGTTGCAAATTTCATATTACGTAATGGGTTAAACCAGTTGCAGTTTTGTTCTCTCTCTCTCTTTATTGTCCGCTGAAAATTTCGCATCTATTGCTCTTGAGTGTGTTAATTCCCTATACTCTTAACGACATTCCGTCACATCGCAGTAAAATAATCAGTGATCTAATGGGCACTCGATAATAGAACTAATTTTACTCAAGGGACAAATTTGTATAAATATTTCCACATAGGTGCTACCGTGAGATCAGTAACATTTATGATGCTCTCGGACTAGACAAACGTCCTACGTCTGTACAGATGGTGCGTCGCCCAAAACACTTACTTTAATTAAATGGCTTCAAATATACGAATTTATTTGTACTTAAAAATGCATTAATAAGATTTATATACATTTTAAACACAGTCAGATGTTGGTGTCGATATAATACTATTTAGTTGCGATTTGGAAGATCTTAGATTTTTTTTACCATTGAACATTATTATTATTATTATTATTATTATTATCACCATCATCATCATCATCATCTCCTTTATGCAGGGTATTTATACTTATATTCCTGAAACAAACTATGTCCCTAGGGAATACAGTGTTACAGCTATTCTGTTGTTACTATTCATGGTGCTTATATCGTTAGTTTCAGTGTTGAATCTATTGCACTTTTACATCAATACATTCCGAAGTATGTGTGCAGTGCCCAATGTGGTTGTTTATGTAGTTCCTTGAATTCATGTTTTCCTGGTATGTTGCTCATGTTTATTATTGTTATTATTATTATTATTACACTTGAAGCAGGGATGTCGATGCCATTGGCCTCGCGCTCTAAAACTTGGGTCTGCGGTAGCGCGCTTGCTGATATTTCGGGTTCGAATGCCGCTGGGGGAATGGATGTGTGTCTGTTGTGAGTGTCGCGTGTGGTCAGGTAGAGTTCTCTGCGAACAGCCTATCACTAGTCCAGAGGAGTCATAACGAGTGTGGTGCTTATGAGTGTGATCGTGAAGCCTGGACAATGTGGAGTCCCTGGGTCCACTAGGGGCTGTCACCCCCATGGGGAGAAAAATGGCCACGATAACTCAAGTGGTACAGTGAACGGGCTACAGGCTCGAAAACAGAGGAATCCCGTTTCAAATTCCGTCAAGAGGAAAAGAAATTTTTTTCAGTCTGCAAAACATTAAGACTGTTTCTCGGGCCCACCCAGTCTCTTCGATGGAAATGAAAGGTTATTTCTTGTGTGGAATTTAGCAGTTTGCGTTGAAGTGTTTTACGCGAGGTCTGAATTTATCACAGGAGCGTCGTTAATGATTCAAGTCTTCTGACATTCGATGCCGTAATTTGGGGGAATTCTTTAACTTTACCAGAGTTAGTAGTGCCTTCAAATTTGGGACCAAGTAGTCCAAGAATAAGAAACGGGCGGGAAAGTAGGGTGTCTTACTGTCACTCAACGGAATAGTGTCACATACCAGAAGACGTAAGAGTTTGTACAGTAGGGCTAATTGAATTGAAATTAAATATGTCACTTAGGATAACCCAAACTGTAAAGAACAAATCACAACATACTTTAACAACTAAAACTCTAAGTGTGTTTCTCAGTTACCTCCAAGACAACTTATGACATAAGCTGACATTTTTGGGCGTAAACTAAGAGAAGAAAACCATTTTAACATTTTGGCGCCGGAATTATTTTTTTTTTAATTTTAGCACATTCTGTATATAAAATGTGAATAATACAGGAACAAAATACGTTAGAATTATGAAACAAACTGCATTTTGAAGAGAAAAGAACAGAGAGTATATGCCATGTTTAAAATTTTCAGTACCTATATATGTTGAATAAATGCATAAAATTAAACGTTTAGAGGTTAGCGGTGCGGTACGACCCCTATAGGGGTCGTTAGGCCTCAAAGGGTGAACTTAAAATATTTATTTTTTTATTTTACTAATGGCAGATACATTGACTGTTTATCACTGATCTATGCGACCAATAAAAGTGAAACCTAAAAAAAGAAAAGAATTTAACTTTAAAAAACAAAAAACAGAAAAAAGGAGACATTCAGGTTAAATATAAAGTCCTAATGCTAAGGGGTAGGCATAAAAAATAGCAATAATAAAATAACAAAGTCAATTTTCCATCATTTTTTTCCTAGCCTCCCAGTATCGCTCACATTCCGTCTTATTAGATAATGCGGTAGATTGTCCTAGATGGTTTCTATCCGTGGATTCGTGGAGGCTGCATAGCGTGCAGTAGGGGTCAGGGCGGATTCCAATGTGGTGGAGATGCGCACCCAAGCAATCATGCCCAACGCACAGTCTGAACTCTGCAACTGCCCTTCTTCTAGACCAGTCTGTTACCTTGGATATTTCTTGCGTCCACGGTTTATGGGATATTCTTGTCTCTAATTCGTGTCTGTGTACGCTTCGAAATGCCTGCTTTAAATGTAGTTCAATAGAGTGGTAGGGTGTTTCTCTGATATAGGTTTGTGTAATTTTGGCACCCTTTTTTGACCAGTACGTCGGCTTGTTCTTTCCCTGTAATTTGGCAGTGTCCTGGTATCCACTGCAGTGCGATCTGTTTGTGTTTTCCTTTAAGATGTCTTATTAGGTCCTGGCAGTCTCTGGCTTCTGTTGATATCCTAGTTTCTGTTGATGCCGCAGATAAACAAGATACGCGGCTTACTTATAATGTAAAATAGTGACGCGTTCGCGTAATGTTTATTCTTCTTCGGATACTACAAGAAGCTAACACCATTTCACTCGAAAGAGGGAGATTTTATGATGATTTAATGTTGCCGGAAACAACGAAACTTGCACAGGTCTTCATATGAAGCACCCAACGTTGTTAACGGATTTTAACCAGATTTTCAAAAGGTTCACAGTCTTAAATTTTATGGAAATCTTTCCAGTACGAGCCACGCTGATACGCGCGGACGGATTGAGGGACAGATTGAAAGAAAACAGGAGGACGGACATTATGAAGACAATAGGCGCCTTTCGCCACTATGCGAACGCGCCTTCGAAATCTCTATGCTGAGCAGAGCCACATTCTACAACTGTTGTATACTCGGTGGGGGGGGGGGTCATGCAAAGGAAAATGTTGGGCCCCCTGTTAGAAAACCTCTTCGAAAACACGTTTGAAAAGCAATGGTGATAAAATAGGACATATTAATAATTGCCCAACGAGATGCAATAAAATGCGGTCTATTTATTATTCTGCAAGTTCACTCTACATGTTTCGGGTGTCAACCACACCCATCATCAAGAGTACACAAAACTTTAACTACAGCCTCAGGTACTGGTCATATTTGTTGTGCAGCTACCTCCCTCCAACATGTCTGAGCTTTGCCACGTTGGAGGGAGGTAGCTGCAGTTTTGTGTATTCCTGATGATTGGTGTGGTTGACACCCGAAACATGTAGAGTGAACTTGCAGAATAACAAATAGACTGCTCTGTGTTGCATCTAGTTTGACAATTATTAATACACATCGGCGATACACAGAACCATTAACATAAAATAGGACATATATCAGAAAAGCCTTTCTCTGTCAGGATTTTACCACACCAATTAGTTAATTATTTTACTAACGATATTAATATTGTGACATAAATCCTCACATATAATTAAATCGCAGATTTTCTTGAAATTTACACACACGCGCTGCGCCATGTTTAACAAATCGATATATATTCCAAATTTTTTTTATACCTCTACATCTAACCCAAATAAACTATCGCTATATTTTTAATTAATTTTAAATTACGTCAGCATATAGTAGGGATTATTAAATTATATGTTCCAATTGTTCAATATTACCTCCCTTCAATAACCTTCTCTGTCATCGTGTTGACTTTGTTTCATAATTAGCAGCGGACAACAAACTTTTATTGTGTAATTATGACATGGGTAATGCTATTCGCCAGCTAATTTATTCTACGTGGGTATCGCATCCCTACATAACAGAAGTCACATAGAAAGGCTTAAACAACATAATTCAATCATACAATTATTTAAATGCCTGCCTATTTACCACAGCAACCAGTTCAAACATCGAAGGCAATATCTATTCAATTGATGATTTTCAGTTCTCAATAGCTAATTGTATACCCCTGATTCACTGCTATCCCTTGTGCATACTACCATACTTCCATTCCCTGTGTTTTAGTTATCTGAATAATGTCAAAAGATAAACCAATTTTGTGACATTTCCCGATCAAACCTGCCGTGAACCGAACATAAAGCGAACGGGCGAATCGATAGTAATTGCGTTATATTATAGATGGCAGTGGAGGGCCCACCAGTCCCACACTGCCCACTGTTCTGCTACTACCTGACAATGCTACCCACCAGCGACGGATTGGCTCTTATCCAATGGCTCTCAAAAATTTTAACGTCACGTTGTGCAAAGCAAAAGTTATTGTCCCCCTACCTGCGTCACTTCGCACGGTAAACGCGGAATTCTAGAAGTCTAATTAGGCTGATACCATTACGTCTAATCCTGTTTAGCTACAATATCGTATACAATTCCGAGCATAAATCAAAATTTTAACTATTTTACTCCATACAACTGCAGTTCTATAAATCTGTCAATAGTCTTTTGGTGATTTATTTTAGTTTCGTGTTGTGACAAGCTTTTTGTACAGCCTGTGTTGTATAAAATATTTGGTAGCCACAGCACAGGCGTCTAGTTGAGATTTAAGGACGGTCCGCTTCAGTGGCAACAAAGACACAGGTAATTTACAGGTCGGAAATCGAGACCCGACTTCTCTTTCTTCCAGCCACTAGGCTAGGTAATAACCGACTCATTGCCACATGAAGCTCTCTTTACCAGGCTTGTGCAGTCACAGAAAAGAAGCAGCAGATTTCTTTGGAAGCAGAAATGCTGGTCGAAATTTGAGATGTATCGAAAATCTCACGCTGATTTGTCCCAAGTTTTCAATTTATATGGCTGTGGCAAGGTACGCCATGTTACAATGTTCTGAATCGTACATAGACGATAAAATCTCTCAAAGTTTTGTTCTGAACTCGCGAGCACTCAGCTCGCCATATTTACAGTTTATCTTCACCTTAATTTTGAACACATTGAACCTACGGCACTCTGACAGTCCAGGATTCCTTAACTACACAGCTCACACTGCTCCATTTCTTGTCTTCCGCGGCCATCTTTTCATCTTCACCCCTCGAATATCCTACTGAACCTTCAGAGCTATCTCCCTCTTTACTCTACTGGCCAACAGATTTACAAATAAAACTATACACTGTAATCATACTATGTATGTATGCATGTATGTATGTGTGTATATATGTATGCATGTATGTAAGTATGCATGCATGCATGTATGTATGTATGTATGTATGTATGTATGTATGCATGTATGTATGTATGCATGTATGTAAGTATGTATGCATGCATGTATGTATGTATGTACGTATGTATGCATGAATGTATGTATGTATGTACGTATGTATGCATGTATGTATGTATGCATGTATGTATGTATATATGTATGTATGTATGTATGTGTGTGTGTTTATGTATGTATGTATGTATGTGTGTATTTTTTTAATATGGTTTATTGCTTGCTCCATTACAGAGGTAATACTACAAGCTATAAATAATTGATGTTTATCTATTTACAGTAGTTTTTGTTCCTTCTAACTCTTAGTTTCAGTTGTTATTCTGTATTAAGTTTGTCGAAAGGGATGTCATTGATGTATTGTGCAAAATCTCTATAGTGCCTTCTTATTAGGTCCTTTTTTTGGTTGGCCAGCTACCATTCTGTAGGGCGGTCGTCTTCAGCCTTTCCCTCTCTTTTGTTATCGTTTCGCATTCAAAGATTAGGTGATCTGTTGTCTGTTCTGCTGTTCCGCAGGGGTGTGTTGGTTCCCCTATGATTTTAAATCGGTGTAGGTATGCTCTTGTTTTTCCATGTCCCGTTACTATAATCATGACGTTTTGTGTGAGGTTTAATTTCATTTTTAGGCTTTCTTCCACGTTTGGGAAATACTCTTTCGTTATGCTTCTTTTGATGGTTTGTGTCCAATTTCTTTGCCACTTCCTCGCGCTTTCTTCTTCTAACTCTCTCTTCACTACACTTTTTGGGATTCTTTTATATTCTTCAGTGTATGTGTGTATGTATGTATGTATGTATGTATGTATGTATGTATGTATGTATGTATGTGTGTATGTACGTATTAGGTATGTATGTATTTATGTATGTATTTATCTATGTATGTATGTATGTGTGTGTGTATATGTATGTATGTATGTATGTATATATGTATGCGTGTGTATGTATTTAAAAATATGTATGCATGCACATATGTATGTATGTATTGTGTGTGTTAATATATATGTTTATGTACGCATGTATACTTGTGTGTATGATGTGTGTATATATGTATGTGTATGTATGCATGTATTATATATGCGTGTACACATGTATGTACGTAAAAATATGTATGTATACTCATATATGTGTATGTTTTACAAAAATCTTAGGCGACATTCGCTAAATTTTCTCTCTAACGTAAGCAAGTTACTTCCTGTTCCAAGTATTATAAAGTATAAAGACTAAAATATTTCACACTCTAGTTTTCCTTGTTATACTGTATGGGTATGAAACTTGGTCTGTCCTTCGGAGTAAAATCATAATCTGAACTTTCCCATAAAACGTGATTAGGTTGGTCAAGTCAAGGATAAGAGAATGAGTGGGCCAAGGATCGCATATGGTAGACAAGAGAAACGATTAGAGAATTTTGGTTGGATATCATAGAAGGAAAACTCAAACTGGAACAGGTAGGCGTAGATGTGAAAATGATATTAAAGTATACGGTAAATAAATAGAGTAATTTATCGGGTTTAGCACAGAAATCAGTGGCTTTTTCTTATAAATTCTGCAATAATATTTTATCAAATTTATGTGGTCTTAAAGGAGGACTTGCCTAAGTTAATTAGCTGGGTTTTTAAAATTAATTCTGTGAGTCAGAGGATGAAACGGCCACGCAGCTCTTCCCCTGCCATAAGATATTATTCGCTTTTATTAAATATTTTGCCAAAACCAAGTGCCCTAACTCTCAGCAAGTTCCATTATATCGCTGTACTAAAATTTCAAATTCTAATTTTCCATTAAGAACCTAAACTTATTTAAACGATACTCTTACAATTGGGTACCGTGCTCCTGTCAGATTCATACCCCTCATCAATTCGTACAGTATCACGCTGAGTTAAAAACGAAGGTTCGCTCAGTGATTATTCTATCTTCAGAATTACTCTTTTCTAATTTTCAACTGATCGAAAGTACTAAGCTGTTGCATAATTATTCTTTATTAACCTTTCGGCGCCGGAATTAATTTTTTAATTTTAGCACATTCTGTATATAAAATGTGAATAATACAGGAATCAAATACGTTAGAATTATGAAACAAACTGCATTTTGAAGAGAAAAAGAAACGGATATTATATACCATGTTTAAAATATTCAGTACCTATATTTGTTGAATAAAAATATAAAATGCAACTTTAGAGGCTAGCGGTTCGGTACGACCACTATAGTTGACATGGGCGTCAAAAGGTTAATACTTCTCATTTTTTCGGGACCGTTCGTGATGTGACTCCGAGCTGTAACTGAGATTTCTGAGGAACTGCATGCATCTATCTTCGGTGTAAAAGAGGGCGTACCGCACACCAGTTTTTATGGTGGCCAACCCAAGTTCAATGAACTGGGAGGAACTTATACTAAAGTACAGGGTTATTCAAAATGATTGTCGGGGTAAAATAGTCCAACGGCAATTCCGCACCAAATTCGTGAAACAATCACCATCTGACAATTCCATTCGAAGGTGATATGCACAGTTTCAAGAGACTGGGTGCGTGTGTATCCCGGAACTGAAGGTACGAATCAAAACCGCCATTGAAACCATCACCGCTGACATGGCTACAAACAGTTTGGAACGAACTCGATTATCGTGTTAATGTTTGTAGAATCACAAAGAGTGCATATATAGAGCACCTGTAAGGTATGTAACCAAACTTGGAGTGTTGTTCTATTAAATAAAAAATACATATAACGCTATCTCAAGTGTATTGTGTATGACAAGTTGTTAAAACCCCGACAATCATTTCGAATAATCCTGTATTACAGAATCCCGAAAAGTAAAGTGTAAAAAATTGTGGTCGGAGAACATGATATTTAGTTACTAGTACACGGTTCGATAATATTAAAAGCCTTCTTAATGATTTGGTTTCGAGGATACAGGCTGAGTTCACCTGCTCAGGATAGGAGTCAGGGCCTTACAGTTCTTAACATGGGTAGAGTAACTCAGTATTTCATTCAACAGTGAACATTTCTCATTAACCTTGGATAAGTTTTCTGGTATGTGACTGTCAGATTTGACGGACGATTTTCTATGTAACAAATCACACTAAAACGCAACCAAGCAGAACCTAATCTTAGCATTAGAGAGCAAGTCGAATAAAAATGTCAGATTGCAACAATTAGATAGAACAGCCTAACGCGTGCAGCCGAAAACACAATTTCGAGCAGAGTCTGAAAAACGAACTGTAAGTTTTGGGCCATAGATTGGGTTGAAAAATGACCAAACTGTACTGAAAGTTCAATATACAGAGACCAGCTTGATGTCACTTGTTTTATTATTTCATTATTTAATGCTCAACATATTTCGGATGTTAATAAATCCATCTTCAGAAGCTTGCGACTTATTTGTGGAGTTATTTCATGGGTTGTATTGATCTGTTTCGATGTGTGTTGGTGTTATTTTGTGGTTTGGCTAGGGCGGTGTGGTATCCGGATGCAGGCTGAAGCAGTGCTCCTAAGAAAGATTGTATTAACACCCGAAACATGTTGAGCATTAAATAATGAAATAAAGAAGCAAGTGACATCAAGTTGGTCTTTCTTTATTCAACTATCAAGATGATGCACGGTCCAATAAACATAAGATGTACTGAAAGAGTCTGCATTAATTAGCTGTTACAGAGTTTATAGATTTCTGATTAGAGGTTGCTGTAAGTGTTTAGACCTGTGGAATGATGACATTTTTGTCTTGTCTGCTGCCTGAAAGGTAAAAGTTTCAAAACCTTACAGACTTCGGACTGAATGGATCTGATATCTAAAGTTTGTTCACAAGGTTAGGAACCGATACTGTAACAGCAGATCTAATGCGACTTGTCTACACCGGAAATACAAACTACTGTTCTTTTCTGCGAAGAAGTAAATATTTTAGATCAAATATTTTGTGATGGGTGTAAAACTTGGTCGCTGACATTGAAGGAGGTAAGGAAGCTGAGGGTGTTTGAGAACATGCTGTTGAGTAGAATATTTTGAACCTAGGAGGGAGGAGGTAACGGGGGAATGGAGGAGATTGCATAACGAGGAGCTAAATGATTTGTACTTCTCACCCAATATTGTGCGGGTGATAAAATCGAGAAGAATGAGATGGG
>Ga0123352_10010371_pt1 | contig 14618 bp, 7 predicted proteins | sample TergutLab28metaG_FD_89700 | JGI IMG/M metagenome (GOLD analysis project Ga0123352, IMG submission 89700) | Labiotermes labralis P1 segment gut microbial communities from Petit-Saut dam, French Guiana - Lab288 P1 | ecosystem: Host-associated > Arthropoda: Insects > Digestive system > Gut ... | reverse complement strand
AACTCCGTAACCGTCCAAAATCGGACACATGTTTATATGAACTTTTTTGATCACAAAGACCTAGGAAATCACCTCCTGCAGTTATGCCCTAAAGTCGTGAAACACCCTGTATATATATACACATACATACATACATAATACACACATACATACATATGTACATACATATATATATACATACATACATACATACACACACACACACATACATACATATATATATATACATATATACATACATACATACATACATACATGCATACATATATACATACATACATATATACGTACATATGTACATACAAACAAACAAACAAACATACAAAAAGACAGTGCAACAATAACACAAAACCATAGTAATTCCAATGATGTGTCCACATGTACCTAGGTTATGTGCAAGGTATGTAAACTTGACTCCTTTACCCCATAATTAGCCGTGTGCCAGATGAGGCAAAGGATGATAATATGCTGCCTGGTCATGTCTGTCCCATGCTTCAAGGCGCAGTGGTACATGAATATGAAACAATGATGAAATGAAGATTTAACTCAAAGAAAAACCTACTCCATTGTTATTGCCCACTATGAGTGTCATGTGAGGTCACCAGGGATTGATCCTGAGTTTCTGTTGTGATATTCTAGTACCCAACCACATGAGCAGTGGTGTGGCTTATTAAATGGAGGAAAGTGGTCAGCTTTACCCCCTGTCAACACATAGGATTTGGCTGGGTGGGCCTCAGAGTTGATAAGACAGTGGCTACAAGAAGTTTCCAGTACTGCTTCTGGTAATAGAACCCCCACCAATTTGGTGTGCAGTCAGTCACTGTGTTTACTGAGGTATAGGTTTGTTGGCACAATGCATTTGTGTTTGTGTGTGTCTGTCTGTGGGTGCACATGCGCACGTGTGTGGCACGAACACATAGTGTGTGAAATGAGATAAATTGGGCATTGGTTCACAGGACTTTACACACGTTCATCACCCGATGTCATCAATGTTAAACCAAAAAGGATAAGGTGGGGTGCGCAGAGCTTGTAGCATACATGTAGTACTAAGAATCTTTGGTACAGCATTAATTATTCATTATTAGGAATCTATTACTAAGTTTTAACTGGACAAGAAGTGTATAAAATATTACTTTTAAGAAAACATTGTTGTTACCTTTGAGGAAAGGGCAAGCTAATATTAAAATGTATTGTGGAAAAAATGGATTTAAGTGTGGATTGGATTTTCCTCCCTCAGGATAGTATGTATATAGTGATGAATGTTCAGGTTCCATTTAGTGGCATTTCTTGATACAGCTGAGGAAAGATTCCTTACTGTAGAGTTATGTACTGAGTAGTACTGTGATACTGTTCATCCCAATCAGCCTTTAAGCAAAAGTAAGGTCCCACATATTATGTTGTTTGATGTCGTTAGTGTCACATCACAAATCCAGTATTTTGCCCATGTTTAATGTCAAGTTGTGTCTCCTCAGCTGCCTTAGTGTCATGTGATGTGATGGCTAGTTTTATTGTGTGATATTATGTAGAAGATTCATGTTTTAGTTAAGTAAGTGAACATTTTCCAAGTAGAACTTATTGGTATTCTTGTAGAAATGATGGTTTTAAATTCAGAATTCTAAATTAACAGTTACAGAGACACAGGAACAGTGGTGACAGTACAAATGTAACAGTGTGGTACAGAATCAGTGCCTTCTGAGTCCACAAAAATTGTATGTTCAGCACAAGGTATGATGGTCTACTGTGCAGTCTCACTGGTACAGTTAGTACAATTAAATACAGTGATGCCACAATACAAGGTCAGTCAGAAAGGAATGCCTGCTACTTTTTGCTCCATGTTGTTTAAAAGTTAGACGTGAAATTATCTAAATATTGTGTATACCATGCTTTTCATTCATATTATTGTTTTCGTCTTAACCGACATTCAATGCACCTGTTGTACATATCATGTTGCATTACATTCTGCTATTTTTTGGCACATTTTGGCACCATCTTCAGGCAGTCTCATTTGACTGTTTGATTTTCGGCACATCAACTGATTCTAAACACTTGTCCAAACATGTTGGTAAAATGTGGTCTTCTCACTTATGCACAATTTTTTAAGATTTTGTGAAGGTAAATAATTAAATAATAAAACACTTAAAAACTTGTATGCTGCTGTTGTTGTAACATGTAACACGTGGAATGCCGGCATGGTTATGTCAGTTGTTTAGGATCCCAAGTCGCAGGATATTCATCCAAAACTGGATGTTCTGGCGTCCAGCTCTGGAGGCTAAACAACTGCCATATTCATGCCTGCGTTCCATACAAAAACAGCATAAAAATGAAGTGCTTTATTATTTAATTATGGGCTGGGTAGCTCAGTCGGTATAGCGACTGACTACGGGCTGGACGGTCTGGGATCAAATCCAGGTGGGGACAAGATTTTCCGTCCATCCAGACTGGCCCTGGGACCCACCCAGCCTCTGGTAAAATGGGTACTGGGTCTTTCCTGGGGGTAAAGTGTGGCCGGGACATGCTGCTGACCACTCACCCTCTTCTAGTGCCGTGGTCATGGAAGAGTAGAGCTATACCTCTACCCACCTTCTGGGCCACTCTGGGCCTGTAACGGGATCACTTTACCTTTCTACCTTTATTATTTAATTATCATTCAACCTTCAGCTTACATGCCACATCAGAGTGAAGTGTTATGTGACTATGGGTTTTAACTATTTATTATACATCATAAGTGACTTCCCCAAAATTTTAAAACAAAATAGTGTTTCAGTGAGAAGACTGTATTTTACCAACACATTTGGACAAGTGTTTACAGGCAGTTGATGCACCAAAAATCGAAAAGCTACCTGTGAGACTCCCTGAAGATGATGCCAACATGCTCTGAAATACATAGCAGAATTTAATATGGTGTGATATACACAATAGATGCATTAAATGTTGGTATAGAAGAAAAGTAATAGACGTGAAAATTTCACAGAACTTCACTACATCATTCCTGAAGGCATTGATTGATTGATTGATTGATGGATTGATTGGTTGATTAACATTTGGTTCGAGCCCTTACGGTCCTCATGCACTTAGGTCTTATAGACGGGCCCTTTGTGCCCTATAATCTAATAGCAACTCAGGAGAGCCCTGTTCCTTTACTAAAGTTCCTGATGGCCCCCAGACCTAAAATCTTAATGGCCTCCGGGTCCAAGAAAGGAACCCAGATATACTTTTCTTGTCTGTCAAAAGTCCCAGCAAACGAACCCCCTCCAGGTTCCCCAACAGGGCCCCTATGGAGAGAGAGGCCTGTTTACAGGGCATTTTGCACATCTCTCAAAATCCCCATTTTTCGGGTTCCCCAGTAAAGGAGCCCTCCCTCAAGGTCCCCTTCATGGAATTCCTTGCAGAGAGATGCCCCACCACCCTACCACTAGAGCCCTCTTTCATTCATCTGTCAAAGTCCCCAGTATACAAGGCCCCCCCTATACACCAGGTTCCCCTTGGGTGGAAAGGGGCCCCCATGGAGAGAGATGCCCATATCTGGAGACTTTTTTAACATATTTTCTAGGGTCCCCAGTGAAGGAGCTCCCCCCCCTGAGGCCCTCTCCATGGAGCCTCTTCGGAGAGAGATGCTCCATCCCCAGAGCCCCCTTCATCCATCTCTCAAATTTCCCGGTAGACAAGCCCTCCTCCAGGTTCCCCAAACAGGGCCCGTATGGAAAGAGATGCCCGTCTCCATAGCCTTTTCTACATACCCTTCAGGGTCCCCAACTAGGGAGCCCCCCTCCAGGTTCCCTTCGCAGAGCTCCCACAGAGAGAGAGAGAGACTCCACCTCGAGAGCCCCTTTCACCATATCTCAAAGTCCCCGGTAGACGAGCCCACTCCAGGTTGCCCAACTGAGCCCCCATGAAGAGAGATGCCCATCCCTAGAGCCTTCCTTTCATAACCTTCAGGGCCCTTGGCAAAGGAGCCCCCTCTCCATGTTCCCCTAACAGAGCTCCCATGCCCCATTTTCAGAGCCTCCTTTCAACTATCTCTCAGAGTTCCTGGTAAATGGACCCCCTGTGTTACTTTAGATGGCCCCTGTGGAGAAAGGTGCCTGTCTCCAGAGCCTTTGCAAGGCCCCGGTAGACGAGCCCCCTACTAAATTCCCCAACAGGGTCCCCACGGAGAGTGATGTCCGTCCCCTGAGCCCTCCTCCCATGTCCTTCCGGATCCCCAGAAAGGAGCCCCCCTAACAGAGCTCCACGGAGAGTGATGTCCGTCCCCTGAGCCCTCCTCCCATGTCCTTCCGGATCCCCAGAAAGGAGCCCCCCTAACAGAGCTCCTGCAAAGAGAGAAGCTCCTTTTCTAGAGCCCTCCAACTATCTCTTAAAATTCCCATTCCCCAACAGGCCCCTACAGAGAGAGACACCCATCTCCAGAGGTTTCTTCTACACATTTCCCTCAACGTCCCCAGTAAATGAGCCCCCCTCCGTGTTCCCCGACAGAGTCCCTATGGAGAGAAGCTTCATCTCCAGAGCCAGTGGTTTGTTCTTTCATTTATGTTTGTCAGAATCTTCCTGAAGGCATAGTTATTTTTCATTGTAGTTGCCTTCTTTGTTGCAGACTTCTTCCACCTTTGAAGAAGAGTATTTCCGCCTGGTAAAAGTTTCTGTCCCTTCTCTGCAACCACTGGCACATGGTGTTTTGCAGTGTCTCATCATTAGCATAATGATGTCCTCACAGGCTTTTTTCAAAAGAACAGACAGATGATATGATAGGGTAAGGTCAGGAATGTAGGGTGATGTGGTGACAGTGTCCATCCAGAATCTGTGATGGCTTCTGTAGTGCACAAGCTTGTGTGTGGCCTAGCATTGCCGTAGAATAGCAACACTGCAGACACTTTTCTTGTGGGATGAACTCTACAAAGGTGAACTTTCAGACTCCTCAGTGTTTCAGTGTAGTGGTTAGAGTTTACTTTTGTCCCTCTAGGCAGGAAGTTACACAAGAATAACACCTTTCTCATCCCAAAGATTGTAACCGTTATTTTTCCAACTGATTACACGCTCATGAATTTATTTTTCCTTGGAGCTGTCATATGATGCCATTCCATCAATTGCTGCTTGGTTTTTGGTTCAAAATAGTGAACCCAGGTTTCATCCTCCTTGATAACCTGTAACAGGAAACCGTCACCTCCATTGTCCTATAGATGCAACAGATTCGTGGCACCCAATGAGCACAGACCATGGAATAGCCATACTCTTTTATAATTGTCATTACCCCACCTTTGCTGATGGACACTGTGGGGCATAATTATTACATTATGTGATGGTGGCCATGTCTTAGCTTATCAACCTGATGGATGTTGTGAAGGATCACTCATTGCTAGTTTGTCCACTCTGCAGTTGTCATGAAGTGCTCCTCCTGTTTCATCTTCTCTAATCCCTCCTTCCCGTAACTGAATAACACATCTACAGTAGCTTTAAAATATGCTTTGAGCAGACATTCACGAATGCACTCACCTTCAGCAACCAGACCCTCTTATCTCTGGTCACTGTTTCAACTGCAAATCAATCTCTGCTATTTTAGAATCAACTGTGGTGCTGCCATTGACCAAGTGAAACAGTTTTGACTGGTAGGAATGTGACTGTGAATGTTCAAGGACTTCACTGATGTAGTGGTTATTTAAAGAAAACCAGTGTGGGGAGATAAAGAATAGGAGGCGTTGGTTTCTGACTGCACTGTGTATTATGTAGTAAGTGATGACATAACTTTAGTGGGGTGGTGGTGTAGGGGTGGAGGAAACCCAAGTCACGCACGGTGTTGCCCTCTGGTAATGGTGGATGTACCAAGACATCAGCACCTCTCTCCTCGGGTAGCAGCAAGCAGCTAGCTCCAGTGCCTCCTGCTGCATCATCCCCTGTGGCAGTGCCTTCAAATACCCTGCCCCCTGGTGGAACGAGCAGTAGCAGTAGCAGCAGTGGAAGTGAGGATGCTACTGCTGAGAAAACTCCATCACCGCAAAAAACAGATGCTGCGGCTGCCACCACTCAGGTGTCCAGCAAGACCAAGAAGGTGTGGGCATCCAGGAAATGGAAGACTGTTGCATGCCATGCATGAAATTGTGCTTGATTGCATGTGTCAGGAAGATACAATATGACTGTTACTTGTTCATATGTGAATGTTGAGAAGCAGAGGTAACTGGAGAATTGAATTCTTGCCTGTGAATGTGTAAGTCATTATTGTAAGAAGTGGCTGTGGAAATTTGCTAGATTTGTTCCCATCTTGATTTTAAATTCACAATACATTTTTAACTGTATTCTGTGCATGTGGGCATGGTATTTGTCATTCCTATCCTCTGCCTGCCTTTCTAGGGCAAAATTATAATCCACTTTTTTTATTGAAATACCAAATGAGCAGGAATTTCAGCCGGTGATAGGAAGATGGTTGGCAAAGCAGGCCTGCAGCTTCATTTGGATTGAAATGGTAGTAGGGCATGATATTGAACTGTTTGGATTTGGCTTTAGACTGGGGGCGGGAGGGATTAATTATACTATCAGTTGGTAAGCTTATGTAGCATTAGTTGTAGATGAATGAATTACGAGCGTGGAGAATTTTGAGTTTATGCCAACAGGAGAAAACTGAATTACTTGGACAGAAACCTGTGTTAGGTCCACTTAGTCCATATATCCCACATGCATTGGCCTTGGATCAAAACCAGGCCTCTGTGGTGAGATGCTAGAAACTAACTGCCTGAGCCATGACATGGCTGATTGGGCTGGTATTAAAACTGTGCTTTCTAAGCCACACTGTGGTAAGGTAAAGCTATCCCTTTGCACAGCATGAAAGCATGTGGGAGTGGTGGTAAGCTCCATGCATTCTTAACCTTGGCACTAGATTGGAGGTAAGTGGTCAGCTTGACACTGGTTGGTGAAAGAGTCCCTCATACCCTTTGACTAGAAGTTTGGGTGGGTCCCAGAGCTCTTCTGGATGTTTTGGAGAAGAAAATATCTTGCCCCTGTCAGGAAATGAACCAGGATTCCTCAGTCATTCAGCCTGTGAGCTAGTCACTATGCAGACTGAGCTGTCCTGGTTCTCCTAAACATTCTAGTTTACACGTGTAATATCTAAGGACTTGCAATGACTGCATTGCACTGTTTTTAAGTGACATACAACAAAATGTGTCACATACCGCTACATGTTTAAAGCATAAAACTAATATCTATATAATTTATTCTGTTGTCACCTTTCCTGCCAAAGTACTTCAGAAAATTGGTTTTGTGGATTTTGTTACTTGCAGTTGACAGTTTAGGCGGTAGGATTAAAGTTTTGTTTACCTCAGAGAATGGCTAGTTTGAAGTTTCCTACCTCTTTATAAAAGTCAGCTATAATCCTTAGTACCGTTCTTAAAACTAATAAAAACACGGTGTTCGTATATTTTTTGTAAGATGCGTAATGTATGTTAAACCTCTGGCTTCAGATTTGCAACATGTTTAGGCCTAAACTTGTTCTGTGTCATTGAGAGTTTACTGAATTCATATAAACTGAATTGGTATTGACAGTTTCTGCAATCTTGCATTGTTCATATTTTAGTGTTTCTGGAAACAACTATGTGCCAAGAAAATGTTTTGGTTATCAACATATACCTTGTCAGTTAGTGTTGTGTGTGCCCAAGTATAATGTGAAGAACTGGCAAAAAATGACTTCTACACTGTAAGCTACTGCCATAAGTGTTGCCGCGTATGCATCGTCAGATTAGATGTCCTGTTGGATACAGTTGTGATGTGACTAATTTATCTAACAAGAGTTTAGTGCCTTTATTTGCCATGGAAGTTTTGGATCTTAAAAATATATTGTTATGTATTACAGTCAGGCTCCTGAAAAGTATTTGGAGGTGTGTGTGTGTGTGTGTGTATATAAGTTAGCGAAGTCAGATGTGATAATATTTTATATGACCTTAATTGTTGCCATGGTGTGTAGTTACAGTTCTGGTTTTATAGAATGGGAAGCACTAATACATCAGTAACATAAGAAACCAAATTTTCAGTGTGGCCTGTGCTTGTCACTGTGTCAGTATTTGAATGTGCTGTTGATGTGCAATGTGAAGTGTGTACATTTTGACAAGGTATAAGGATTTTGTTGCAATGCTGTTATTGAAGGATTATTTTTAAACTTGAAAAGGGTCTAATGGACCCACCGTAGTAGGATTTACTCCCTTGTCATTCCCCTTGACCATAGAGGCAAATCCATCCTATGAAATGTTGTGGGTGCTTCTAACCTGAGATGGTATATTGCCCAAAATTTCAGTCACATCTAAGAAATCATGTGTTGTGTGCAGCTGGGACCTCTGGTGCCATACCATCCCTCTGCAGGTGCATGTACGCTAATTGACTGTCGGCCTCTATTTGTGTTTCTGTTTTTATGAAGGTAACAGTTAAATTTCATGATTGTAGGAGAAAAGATGCTTGTTTTTGCAATATGTAATCCCTAGCTCTGTCATGTGACAGGTGAGTTTCTGCTGTTATTTCCATTGTGTGGTTGGTAAGTTGTCGTACTGTTGTGCATACAGCGAGATGTAAGTCAGTTTGGTGTGAGGCTGGTGAATTCCCAAATGATAGTTCTGTTGTGTGGCCTGTGAGTTCTCCATCCCATGTTTTGCTATACCCATTTTCTTAAATTCTGCTTGTATGTTGCAGGAGGGCAGCACAAAGAAGAAAGGTCGCAACAAGGAAGGTGAGTATTGTGGAATGACATTTCTTTCAACCCTGTAGCACATGAGAATGGAAAATAACTGCATTAATGCAGAATCCCTTTTCTTTGAAAGCATATCTGGTACACATATTAGCTTTTTTTTATGTGTATGCAAGAAAACCCCTCTACGTTCCTGCATTTTGCATTTTCCACAAGTCCATAAGAGCGGTGTTTCTCAGATTTTACGCCATATTGAGATGGTCCCCACAGAAGTGTAAAATTGGGGTTTTACTGCATTTGGAATCAACATTGTGAACCAACATGAGTCTGTAGTTCTCCTGAAATTGGAAATTGTTTGTTGCTATGAGGGAGCAACATTTTGCTCTAGGTTTTCAGAACAAAATCTAATGCAGAATTTCTTTTATGGAGCAGTTATACTGAAGACTGGTAAATTGGTGGGAAGCTAATAGGAAAGAATTATTTGTGTGAAACCAATTTGGAAATGATGGGCAAAGGAATAGAGGGTGTTAAAAAACCCCAATGGGTGATGAGACAGGCGGCCCAGGGACATGTCAGTTGGTGGATTGTCTCTGCACAGTACTGCAAGAGCTTGTGCTGAAACCACTGCACCACATTCTTGACATCTTACCTACCAACATTCAAGAACCATGACATCACTGTCAACACATGGCACTGTTTGGAAAACTTCCATGCCTCTACTGATAACATGAAGGGCAGTTAGGAATACATGCAGAATATTAGTTTGAGAGTCTTAAGGGTAGTGGTGTCTTTGAGAGATCTAGATGTAAGTGGGTGGATAATATTGAAATGGATCTTAATAGACTAGGTAGGGAAGTTCTGAATTGGATTTAACTTGCTCAGGATATGAAGCAGCGAAAAGTTTTTGTGCTAGTTGTAGTTTACCCATTTTCAGCCTTTATATATTAAAACTCCTATTAACTACATATTAGTTTGCAGGAAAATTGCAACAAGAAAACACTGTGGCATGCAAAAATAAGAAACTCCTGCCATATGCCATTCCTTTATTGAGCTGGAGCATGAGCAAGAACTGTGGCAGATGTCTGAATGAGAGAGGGCAGTAGGATGTAGGAGGGGGTTTAAGACTGTCTGTACCAATGAGTGGAGAGATGGTAATGTTTATGTCTGTATTATTTTACTGTCCTTTCCGAAAACAATTCTTATGCTTTATTCTCTGGAATAACACCTCATCATGTGTACTGAGAAAGAGTGTAGTAATTTCTTACATGTAGATCTAACAAACTGTCAGATAAAAATATTGTAACCAACTAACTATAGCCGAATCTATCATATTGAGGGTGAGTGGTTTTAAATGCTGTGATGTGATTCACTGGACTGAACTGCTTGTTGTGTAGCCTGGACACAACTGCCCCCATAACAGCATTTCTCACAAAAGTTCATATTGAGGTACTGAAATGTGTTTCTGAAATGAACTCTTCATTGCTCTCTACTAGAAGATATTTTGAGAAATGTAGGAGCAGAGATGTAATATGCAGAATGTGTTAGTGTGAGATTATATTTGGAAGTTGGTGGTAGTGGGCCTGTGTGGAAAAATTGTGGCCTTTCAGGCTTCAGTGAAAGCTGGACATTTTCCTGACCACCAGATATAACAATCAGTTGTTCTTGAGAAACCATGTCATTTGATGATAGTTTGTTCCCTGGATCTCCAAATGGGTTTGCACAAAGAAAGTTGGAAAGTAATGCCTCCACGTGTGTGTCTTTACTCCCAAAAAAGGTATCAGCATGAAACAAAACACAAAATATAGCTCAGAATGTGTACTTAGTTTATGTACCTCATTTTTTTCATGTACCTCATTTTTCAGTGTTGTCTCCCTCTTGTTCAATTTAACTCCACCAGCCTTGAACAGGTTTTTCAAACCCAGTGCCATATAACACTGCAGGCTGTTCTCAAAACCATTTTGCTGTAGCAGCTTGAACTTCATCTCATCTGGAATGAATGCCCTTGAGAGTTTTCTTGAGAGCCGCGGACGTACGGAAGTCAGATGATCCCCAATCCAGGCTGTACGGAGAATTTGGAACAACTTCAAATCCCATGCTGTTTGTCACCACTGAAGTGAAGCACTAGTGTGGGTTCGCATTATCATATTGAAGAGGCATTGGTTTCTTTTCTGTGGCAAATGTGATTAGTTGTTTCAATCCCTTTGGGGTCTTAATGTAAGTTTCAGGGTTGGTTTTCATACCTTTGACCATGTGCTACTGTAAATGATGCCTCTGTAGTCCCAGAAAACGGTGAGCATGCATTTTGCAGCAGGAGGTTGAGTCCTGAATTTTTTCTTTCTGGTAGAATTTGGGTGACAGTATTCATGTGACTTGCTTGTCATTTCTGGATTGTAGTAATACACTCATCTCTCATTACTGGAACAGTGCTGTACAGCAAATCATTACCCTCACTTTCGTAGCAAGCAGGTAATGGTTAACATGCTTCCAGGCTTGGTCTCATCATTTTTGACAACCTTACACAGCATCCGTCTACACATACTTTTCTGTAACCCAAATCTACAATAATCTCATTGACAGTAGCTAAAGCAATGTCAACTTTTCCCACTGTGGCTGTCTGAGAAATTTGGCAAATTTTCTTGCATAAGTTTGTCAACTTTTACCTGTTCAAGTCTTGAGTTGCGGCAACAGGCCTTCCAGACTACAGTTTATTGTTCAGGTCCAAATTTCTACCACTGTCCCTTGATTTTCTCACCAATTGAAACACAGTACTTATGACCGCAGTAGCTTCAGCACAAATAACCAATAATCACCAGTGAATTCCAATGAGAATTTAATTTTTGCATTTCAAAAACTGAGCAGCTGCCCACTGATTTGCTTTAATGTGATGGACAATGAGTCATCCACTTCAAACCATATAAATGCAAGCCACTGTGTTTACCAAGCCATATTCCACAGCAAATAACTTGGAACAAGTTCTGCTTCAGTGTCACACTTCTTTGTGCAATACTTATGTGGAGGCATTACTTTCCAAATGCTTTTCATAGTTCATATAATGGTGCTGTCAATAACTAAGTCTATATAATCCGTTATTGGATGAGAGTGAATAATGATTCAGAAAGGATGTGTAAAGGAAGCAGTTGTAGCCTGTATAAGGTGTTCTTCCAGGATTTTCCTTTTGTTTCCAGCAAATTTGGAATTAAAATTTAACAATTGATGTAATGAACAGCAGAGTGACTGTCTGTATCCACTAGGAGCAATTTAAATCCACATTAACTAACACAATGGGATGATGTTACCTAAGTATCTGTATCTACTGAAATCACTTACTGGACAACTGTAGATTAGCCAAGCACCTGATACAACACTATTAATAGCCTAGAGACTTTTCATTGATTTGTTGGATGGTTCTTCCCTGGAATAAGCAAATGGTGGGTGGTTATTCTGTAGGCAATGGTTGGCAAGCAAACGTTTGATGTATCTGGGAGTTCTCTGTGCACTTTATTTGTGAAGTCAGCCCATGGGGTTATTGTGTGTAAAACAAAAATAATAAATAAACCTATACAAAGTAATCACACACACACACACACACACACCCCACAATAACAAGTAATGTGCCCAAAAGCTGCTTTCATTTGTAATTTTTATTGTCTTCATACAGAGTTTATTATACAGTATACAGCATTACTAGACAACACAACCACACTGTAGTGTATGTGCACCCACCCACCCACCCACCCACCCACCCACCCACCCAGCCAGCCAGGAAATCAAGACAATCTGATATTTTGCTGTGTTAGATATGATCCAGTTCAGTGATTTGTGTGATAACAAGAATGTGTATGTACATATGGCACACCTATCCACTACTGTGACACCTTATTTCATGGCACAGTTCTCACCACCATTTATGAAGAACTTTTAATTCTGACTGGCATATTACGAGTGTCCTACCACTTGCCATGAATTTAGGTAGGTTTATCTAATGCATAGAAATGAGTGGTGCAAAAAAAATTACATCTTGTATGTTTGAATGTAAAGCATACTTTTTTACTTCAGGTATCTAGCAAAATAATTTGCCTTATATCGCTGTTTGAAACAAGAAGTTCATGTAAATACTGTAATATTTGAAAATTCAGTTCAGAACTTAGAGAAAACACACTGAGTCTGAATTGCAGAAACACAAAATGATTAATGGTGTTTATGGAAGTAAGTCCTGTTTAATATTAAAATAATATGAATCACAGAAATGCACTGTAGGTAAAATGAAGACTTTTGGACAGTAAAGCTGGTAGTGCATGTAATTCCTTAGGCATTAAAAATTTAATATGTATAGAAATGTCAAACAGGAATAAACATACATGAATATACTGTACATTCAGTCGTTGGGAGGTATTTGGAGCAAACGTGTGCATTGTTTTGGGATACGTGTGGTGATGTTATGCAGCAAGAATGTTAACTGAGATCGAGAATGTGTAACAACACACTTCTATTAGACTGTAATTTGTGACTGATACAAAGCAAAGAAATTCCATAACAGATTCCTGTTCTCAAAAAATATATTTTGGGGGATACTTGAACGAGGCAGAATATGTGGCATGCATAAAGAAAATGAGTTCATTTAATTTAAACATTTTAATTGAAGAATATAAATTAAACCTTTGTGTGACCTCCTAAGACACAAGTCTGGCAGTGATATTTTACAATAAGCATGTTTTTAGTCCGGACATTCTTCATTATTATGGATGTTTTTGAACGCAACATTTTAGTATAGATCTCTTTGTACTGCTGGATATAAACATCATACTGTGTTTAGCCCCTTTGGAAAACCTCACATTTAGTGGACATTGTTCATAATAATAGTTGTGTTTAATGGTTACTGAGTTTGATCCCTGTTCAGTTATTGTATATGTATCTCTTCTCACACATTGAAAATATCACTTTTGCTTGAAATAAACTTTGTGAATGCAAATAATGCCCCTTGTTCCCCATTATGGGGGATAATATAATCTGGCCTGTGCTTGCTGCAATCTAAAAAATAGCTTCTATATCATTGTCTAGGTGGGCACTAGGCAAACAACACCAGGAATGCCTGTTGGGGGGCAGTACAGATGGAAATGTATACTAAAATTGATCTTAAGGAACCATAAAATTCTGAACTGGATTGATGTTGCTCAAAATAGGGTTGTGTTATGGTCAACCTCGAACTAATCCTGTCAGCATTAACACTTCTCTTTTGGAAGTACTAATCTCTCAGGTTTTCAGTTCAATTTCTGTACCTTATTTCATATGCCCTCATTAGGTTTATTCTGGGATAGTATCTTGAAGCTGGCCATCGCTACTTCCAAATCCAAACTTACTAACTATTTATGATCTATTAGTCTTATCTGGAACCTATGCAACTTCTTCAGCCAACATTGTCATTAATTGTATACTGTGGTTCTGAAGCAATGTAGTCTGTCTGCTGGATGGGTGCCAGTGTTTGCAGGAAATATTGCCTTCTCCGGTGTAAGATGAAGGATGCAGCTTGTTTCTCTGAAATGTTGGTACCCACCTACCAGACTACAGTGTCGTTATTCATACTTCGCTGTCTTCAAAACCTCAGATGTTACGTAGTGTCAGATTTGAGGTGTTCGCAAATGTGTCAGTACTGTGGTAAGAGATTCAGGTATTCTGGGATGTGACACTGTGTTTGTTGACAAACATTAGGTAGGTTATAGGGTACTGTTTACCAATTGACACAGCATCATATTCCAAGGGACTTGAAGGTTCATCAGTGCCACTATGAGGACCTCAGATCTCACAGGATTATAGTCTTACTGGATGTGTTGCTGGGTAGTTTGGTAGATGGTACCAGTTCTCCCCCCCCCCCCCCCCCCTCTTTTTTTTTTATTTTAAGTGGGCACTCTCCACCCCCTTCCAAAAAAACATTAAAAAATAATAGAGTTTTGAAAAGCAATTTTTT
>Ga0123352_10010368_pt1 | contig 14626 bp, 4 predicted proteins | sample TergutLab28metaG_FD_89700 | JGI IMG/M metagenome (GOLD analysis project Ga0123352, IMG submission 89700) | Labiotermes labralis P1 segment gut microbial communities from Petit-Saut dam, French Guiana - Lab288 P1 | ecosystem: Host-associated > Arthropoda: Insects > Digestive system > Gut ... | reverse complement strand
TGTTGCATACTGTTGCATACTGTTGCATACTGTTGCATACTGTTGCATACTGTTGCATACTGTTGCATACTGTTGCATACTGTTGCTTACTGTTGCTTACTGTTGCATTTCGTTCGATTTCTTCAACCTAGAATTGCGATGCACGAAATCACGAATATAAAATTTATTTTCGGGTTATCTCCATGGAAGCAATTTTGGAGAACACTCTTCTAGCTTATAGTCTGACATATCGATGTCATCATTAAGGTATAATCATGCGACAATTACTTTGTGGCCAAAAATTATTATTATATTTGTTATCACCTTTATGCAGAGTATTTACAATTATACATGTATACGAAACAAATCATGTTTCTTGGGTAAACAGTGATGCAGCTGTTCTGTATTTACAATTTGTGCTACACGTAATGTTACTTCGCAGTGAAATATGTTGCTTACTTGTACTTTTTGTAATTATTATTCCATTCTTGTGTATTAAAGTGCAGATTCAACAGCCAGAATGTCAATTACGAAACCATCACTAATATACAGAAACACACACACACACACAAAAAAAGAAAACAAAAAATGACTCGTAATGTGAGTCTACAGTACAATGTTGCAACACTGTTAAGCAGGCATCAGTAGACACATAAGTAGCTAATCTAAAATATGATCTAAAGCACTCTTTTGTCTTTTAAATACAACAACATTTCTGAACACAAATTTTGCACCTGCTATTTATCGGCTAGAAGGATGGTTTACGCATAAAGGGTAAACAAGTAGGGTAATGATATTTCTAACATATCTTGTAGGGAATCGAAAATTATTGGTGCCCATAGTGGTTGGACAAAATTTTAAATCTAATTTAACCTGAATCAGAAAAAAGCGAATCTTTCTAGTGCTGCTTCTCAGGAAAAGTACACATCTTAAAGAACTTGATGTACTGGCATAATAATAACAATATGAATTATAATAATATATTAGCATTACAACTATGTTTCTTTTGTAGGCTAGAAAATAAACGGTTTGTTGTATTGATATCTTCAGATCTGCGCCCTTCGCCACAATTTATAAAACAGAGTCATAATAAATAGAAGGTGTTTAACCTCTGTTTAAAGAAACATGTACCCACCCCATATCCTAGTCTGTGTGATTCTTCCTGAGTTCATCATCGTAAAAGTTACTAAATAAATCCCGATATAAAATAAAAGAGGTGCAAACGAATCTTACTAATATTCTTGGACCCACTTGCATCGTAATAGGGTTTCATCTCATATGACTGTCGCTGCCGAAGGCGCCATGATGAAAGGAGGTAAAATTATTAGCTGCATATCGTTGGCAGTGCCTTTCTTGCAAACCTAATAGTTGCTTAACTTGTCAGTATCTTCTCCTATTTTGGAAATCGTAGATTTACGACGGTCTTCAAAATGCGCGCCAATAACTCCTTATTTCTTTCAGTTCAATTTTAATATTATTATCGTTTCAGGCTTTCCTACAAAGTTTGTTGAACTGTTGAACATTTCCAATATATCATGTCTGCTTCATTCATCCTAGCCTCTAAATCCAACATTTATGCAATTCATAATTTTCTCAGATATAAAATTATACAGTGGTTACATTTGTTATTAATTTCAATATACTTGATTTTACTCAGCTTCCCCTTTTCTTTCACTGTCTTAACAGATGTGAATAGTGTACAGGTAAGATGCACGTAGTTGGAAGTCAAGCACTGTGGTATTCATTCGAAATACTGCAAATTTGTATCTGTTATGTACGCCACTGTTGCATGGAAGAAAAATTCGCGTGTTTGTAATCCACCAACAACGTGACTCCTGCATAATAATGCGTCATCGTCTGCAGCAGCAAGATAATATATTTAGATCGAAAGCTGTACGGTCTGATCGATTAACGGATACAAAATGCAACAACATTTCTAATGGCCATCTGTTATATTATGTAAGTCTAATCGGTTCTTAACAAAAACTTTCTGCTGAATAAAAGCCACCTCATCACAAAATGTACCAAACCAATGTTAAAAGACCTAATGAGATGGGCCTCTAGTAGATGACAGCTTTTACAACAGCTATACAATTTACTGACTCATTTCCGTGCATATTTTCTACTAGAACAAATCTCCATTACGTTAGTTTTGTATAAATAACCTCAAACATTTCACACAGTCATCGAGTTAACGTATAACAGAGTACTTTCTATAGCAATACATGCCAAATCCCCACCAGTCTGTCTTCCAGGTTATTGTTATCACCATCAAACAGAAAGTTAAATACGGATCACGAGCGAAAGCCATGTCGTTGCTGCACAAAAAAAGAACCACAACAAAGGCCCGCATTTTTCGGAACTTAATTACCACACATATATTCAAGGTCATATTCAGTGTCATTCATGTCACTTCCATACTGGAAGTCCGCGCGACCAACATTGATAATATCGATTAAAACTACAAACATGTGGTGGCCTCTGATGGTGTAATATTCACATACATTTTCATGTAAGTCTAGCAACTATTTCGAAACTTATGAGGGAAGACAAACACATCGACAAACTCTTATATAAAATGTAAGTTACTATATAATCGTTCCATTGAAAGGGTAGCATAGTCCATATGTTTGGGAAAAACCTTAACGTATAAAAATTCTATTCAGGAAGAAATTAAGAGCAGATTGAAATCAGGGAATGTTTGCTATCATTCGGTACAGAGTCTTTTGTTTTCCAGTTTCTATCCAAAAATTAAAAGATTAATGTATACAAAATTATAAGTTTGTCTGTGGTTTTGTATAGGTGCGAAACCTAGTCGCTCACACCGAGGGAGGAACGTGCGTTGAGGGTGTCTGAGAATAGGGTGTTGAGGAGAATAATTGGGCCTAAGAAAAACGAGGTAACAGGAATGAAGAGAACTACGTAATGGATAACTTAGTGATCTGTGCTCCTCACCCAATATTGTTCGGGTGATATAATCGAGAAGAGTGAGATAGGCGGAGCATGTAGCACGTGTGGGTGAGAGAAGAGGTGCATACAGGATTTTGGTGGGGAAACCTGAGGGAAAGAGACCACATGGGAGACCCAGCCGTAAATGTGAGTATATTTGAGTATATTATTAAGACAGATATTTAGGAAGTGGGATTTGGGAGCATAGACTGGATGGATCTGGTTCAGGATAGGGACAGGTGGCGGGCACTTGTGAATGCCGTAATGAACTTTCGGGCTCCATAAAATGCGGGGAATTTCTTGACTGGTTGAGAACTGGTTAGCTTCTCAACAAGAACTCTGCTCCATGGAGTAAGTAAGTAAGTAATCTGCTACTGTATAAAATAAGAAAAGCAGATTAAAATTCAGACAAGACTTTAACGTTAAGCAATGTATACACGCTTGCTTTCCGTGTAAACTTGAATGTCATTCTAAGCACTGCTGAACAACTCCATACCATCCTTACATTAACTGCCTCTATAATAATGGGAGTAAATTACATTTTTAAATAAGCAAATCAGCCATTGTTGGTTCCGGTCACGTTGGGTGGTGTTCATGTATCGGTGGAGTTAAAATATGCCATTCCGTTTGTAGAACTGGAAATGTGAAGTGGAAAATTTTTGAAGGAAAAGGTTTTCAGTGAGCCGATATATGGAAGAAATTTAGTGAACTTTTTTGAGCGAATCTTTTTGTTTGGATTTTGTCTAAATGCTTTAAATTTTAGTTATTCAGTAATCAGTCAACAGTTGTGTAATTCTCCTAGCCACCATTAATTGACTAGCTGTTGTATGTTTCAGTACTTTCTAAGGCATTATTTTAAACATGTTTGTACTGAGTTACAGTTCTGAGGTATATTAAGATATGACGCTTCAGATAAGAGACAGAAGGGTGGAAGAAACTGAAGTTACAAGCATCAAACTAATTCTATGCAACAGAGTCCTTCTTCAGAAAAATAACATTTCCCAGCTAAGAGTTCTCTATTGATCCTCACCCCAAATCAAACAAATACAGTCAAGAAACCCCACCCCATCCCCCTTTCACGTTATAGGCTACGTATTTAAGATCAGTTTTAAAAGTATCAAAATTCACCTAAGTTAACCTGCTCGAAGTCTCTTTGTAATACAATTATAATTTCACTGCTGATTTCTCAAATTATTTGAAACTAATTGCATTTTCTTAGGATGTTTCTGTTACGATGTTTTCAAAACGGACTATTTTTTCTGCCCCTTCATGAAAACAAATGAGCATGGCATCTTTAGAGCCTACTTCTTTTCCTCCGTCTCCATTTGTAAACCACCCTCCATACTATTGTGTAATAAGCTTTGTGTTTCTTTTTTGTCAGTTTTACTTAATTGATTTTTCAAAATACCCCTGAGAAGAAAAATCTGTAGCACTGACCGCTGGAATTTAGTGGAAGAAGGAAGAACGAAATCCGGCAACCAGAGAGAGGAAACAAGGGTTGGTCGTGTTTACAGGTACCAAGTCTGCCTGCTGCTGCTATATAATTTGTGTCACTGGTTTGTGTCCGCAGTGCCGACCGCTCGGGTGGTCCAGGCTTGAAGCGGTGAGACAGTCGCGACGGATGGAGCAGGACAGCCAGCACGAGAACAATAGGCAGATAAATCGTGCACTGGGAGACACGGCGAGCGACTCGTGCAAAAATAGGATTCAAGATAAGAGGAAGAGTGTCTGCAGAACCGCAGGATCCTTGTAATCCTTGTAGGACAAGGCTGTTCACCCTGTCAGTCACAAGGCCCTGGAAATATTGGTATTTAATGATAACTCCATACATCAGAAAGTCTGAATCGCTGTGGATATTGAAGTGAAACTTCAGTATTGGCTGAGAGCAAATGTTCTTAACTCTTGTACACTGAAGATGGAGGCAACAGCCTTCTTCGGAAAGTGGAATAAATTGCCTTAGATGGAAAGATAATATTAATCTTGTCTTGGAGCAAAATTATGTGTATGTTTGAGGATTCGGCTAGCTCAGGAGAAGCTCCAATGCCCATATCTAGCAAGGACGGTAAATTCTTGGGGGTTTCCATATAAGAGAGTAATTTACGGATTAACTGAGCAGTTATTAGCTTCCCAGAAACGACTCTGCTCTTCACAATGTCGAGAAATATTTAGAATAAACGTTGGAGAATGCACTGAAAATATATTTTTTTTTGTCTTGTGTTAAATCCCATTACTAAGGCAAATGAAATATTTCTTAAACGTAGGCCTATGTTTAGTTTTCTTTAGCGTAGACAACAAACCACTGTTCAAAGGAATTAAAAAAACTTTGATAAGTTTGGGAAAGACCCCCACTGTTGACCCTTTTTGAGATCTAACAAGAGTTTGATGTTCAAGATGACCGTGCATCGTGATATATTCTTAGAATAAAACCAACTAGGGGCACTAATTTCTCAAATTTATTTTTGGAATAAAACTCTACATGTTTCGGACAGTTCCTCTGTTCATCATCAGTTTTTCCCTGTACACACAGGAATAGGTATATGTCATACTGATTTGCTGACATATACCATTGCTGTGTGTACAGTGATAAACTCCTGATGATGGACAGAGGAACTGTCCGAAACATGTAGGGTTTGATTCCAAAAATAAATTTGAGAAATTCGTGGATCTAGTTTGTTTAATTATAGGAATATCTAACAAGAGATTGGCTGATAAACGGAACTTTGTTACTTTGTCCTCATAAAACTTGTAGGATACAGATCACGATTTCAGAGTGGAGATTGAAACGCCTTCTGCTTGCAGTCTGAAGACAAAGGTTATGAATACTTCAACTTCTGTATAACAACACTTGGACAATGCAACACTTTCTTAGCTTGGCCCGCGCAAATATTGTAATGCATGAACGTAGCAGGGCCACTGTCCTCCCATGAGAGATTACCATACAATTGTCCGATGTGTGAAGTGATAATGTCCAGCAATAAAATGGCTTCATATTTGCACTTGCTACAGCGAATTATTTATTTTCACGATACAGTGAAACTGTCTCAAAATAGACCGGAATATTAAGGAACACACTAGCCTACATCTTTTCTGTTCCAGTAAAACAAACAGGAATATCTTTGATTAAAGGCCATATTGTAACAAATATAAACATTGAGTCTATGTAATCTGGGGTAAAGTTCACCCTAGAACAGGCCACGAAGGCCCAGAGGGGGGCTTTCTTTAACCCCGGCGGTGGTCAACCCCACTCCCCAGCCGTTACCCCAGGCAAGATCCGGTACACATTGTATAGGAGGCTGGGTGGTTCCCAGGGCCTATGGGTGCGGAAACTCTCGCCCCCAACGGGATTTGATCCCCGGACCATCCAGCCCGTAGCGAATCGTAATACCGACTAAGCTATCCCGGGCCACACGACATCGGGTGGGCTGACAGCATAGTTAAGTGACACATATCTAAAATTCTAATAGCTCATGCTTTCGGAATTGACACTGGATACTTTAAGGACTGTCTGTCCACATGTTTCGGCAATAGAGTCTTGGGTTGTGTGGACCAAAACATGTCGTGTTTTCACTTTTTAATTTTTGTCCAATATAATTTTACCCACTGAATAACTGTTTATTCTAATTTGATAGTACAATTATTTACAATTGTAAAATAAGTGGCTTTTATGTTCATAGGGTTTGCGCAAAAACAAAACACGAAAAAAAAAACTGTGTGTGTTACAGCTCTTTGGATGCCAGAGAATATGGCACCTGTCTTAGATAACCCTGTGAACACTAAACACAAGTTACTTAATAACTGGCAGACAGTCAGTCTGTCCGTCTTGGCGTATAGATCGCTCTGGTGCTCGTGACCAGATCTAATTCAGCGTTCAGTCTGACCACAGCAATCATAGTCGCTTTGGGGTATTCTCTTGCCGGAGGACGGGGTCTACCACAAAGTCCAGGGTCTTGGTGTTTCCATGTATGTTTATTAAATATGCATATTTGTAGAGAGTTACACAAATACATCAGCATTTACAATCGTACATGTCCAGAGTCTGTGCAGGCTCCAGTTACACTGTATCATACACAAAATTCCGATTTACACCTCACATAGAAAGGAGGGTACTTCAATTAGAAACACCAAGCAGTAAATTTCGTACAGGGAAATAACAGATAGTCACCGTAAAATGTACAAGGAACAAGTAAGTACAGTGTGGGCAAAAAGCAGATATTTCGGTTTCACCTCTTGCGGTCGATGCTCCAAACAATAAATTTTAAAGCGGTAGGACCGTCCTGTTCCTTACAGGTTATCGGAGAAGATAAAATTTATTGTGTTGTGTAAAAATAGCCAAGAATTAATCACATTTTGGAAACCCGGAACAATGTATTGTTTTACTTACTAGAGATCGCCAACTGATACTCTTCTGAGCCAAACAAATTCAGTCCACAAACCCGTGTCTTAATTACAGTCGATCTACCCTAAATTTATATTGCGTCAGCATGTAGCTCTTTTCAGGGGTTTCGTTTAATCAGGTTTTTCTAACCATAATTTTTATATCCATTCTTAACTTCCCTGAAATGAAATGGCTCTTTCGGTACAGTGACTGGACTACGTGCAGTGCAACTGACAAATCGTCTTCCTCCTTGGGTACGAGGCGGCCGGGGCCAATACTACGACACAACACCCCCATTTGGTGAGCAGGTTAAGAGGGGAAAACATGTGGGTATTATACCCTCTCAGTACTTACATTTATCTACGTGTTTCTCTTACCAGAAGGAAAAACAAGAGCGAAGACTGGGGTACTGAAAAAAAAAACAGGATTGCTCTTTCGAATATCCAGAATCTTTGGATAGGAGAGTACTTTTCGTCTTTTAAATGAGTAAAATCTTACCGCTACTCCCGGTATTATTTCGTGGAGTGCATCAGGACAACTTTACATCTGCCATTTACTTTCCCATCTTGCTGCGTACAAAACCCCTTTAAATACAGAGAATATTCTTGGTGATGCCCTACGACTGGGCGGTGGTGTTCAGAGCATCAGGAAGGTGACGAGAAGAAACGATTTAAGAACCACTGCTTTACAAACCCAAGAACGCTATTAGCCAATTGTCAGCACTTAATCCACTTTTAAAGCCAGCATTCCGAACAACGGTGATGTTTCAACACATCTCTTACACTATTACAAGTTCTTGAGTAGCGAAAGGGGAGTAAGGGTTCGGGAGGTAGGGACCATTCCAAAGGGAATATCCAAGATTGTGATTCACATCAGTACAACGATGTGACAACACCGCCCGCTGATGGTCCCGACGCCAGCCCCAGGGGGTCTGCGTGCCACACATTCCGACTGCCACAAGACCCGACATTTAGATAGATACACACGCGTCCGCACACAATATCAGTTGACTATATTAGAATCACACTGTTGGTACAATGGCACCACAATACAAGTGAGCATGTCTGCCTGTCACCTGACACGAAAAAGCCACTGACAGCTAAAGTTTCCCACTAGACTTGGAGGAATTCCAAATTTTGTAAAGAGAATAGCCATCCATGTGGTCGGAAAAAGCAAGCAAATGGGAATTTTTTAATGAAGACAGTTTCTGCACAATAGTAAAAAGGTGAAATTACACTAATGTGTTATCTAAACATCTCAAGCTTATTTCTTCTCTATTTGGCACAACAATCTACTAGTTGAAGAAAATATTCTTTCGTAACAGAAAGTCAGAAATAAGATGGAAATAGAGTATTGCCTAACGATAAAACTAATAAAATGTTCTATTAAATAAATACCAATAGGGTGATCAAATTAAGGTTGTTGAGATGCGAAAACCTCCCAAAATGTAAAATAAAAAAAACTGTTGGGACAAATAGACACGGACGGAACACTTTGACTAAAGAGGCACAGATGTGAGGCTGTGGTTTGTGTGCATCTGGATCAGAGTAGGGTTCAGTGGCCAATTGTTGTTAAGACGGCTACGAAAATTCAGGCTTTTAAGAAAAGAGCCCATTTCTTCACTAGAGAAGCAATGCGACTGTACTATATGACGTTGGTCTTAAATTTGTTTTGGTATTCATTTCCGCAAATAAGAACTCCATCACAGTGCACACTGCAGGCACAGAATCTTTCGATTTTCTTTATTGACTTCGGTTTAAAAACTTAAAGGAGCTGTAGACATTGGTCGTACACACATTTTGTAACTTGTAATATGTTTTTCCACAATGGGCTGCTTCAAAAATAAATCTCAATTTGAAATGTAGCTTATAAATCAAAAGGAATTTTGGTAACATTAGAATCAAAATGAAAAGGTTTTGTAATCTTGCAGTTTTAAGCCATATTTCTTTGAGATTCTTTCAGTAGACTGCAAATGTAAAGGTATAGCAGATGTCATTAACAGCTCCTTATGATCCATTTAAATTTGTGCTCAGTTCGTATAAATAAATAATGTATTCCACTGAATCTAAGGAGCAAGTCCCCTTTTAGAAGCTTACAGTCAATACATTATTGAAGAAATAACGGCCTTATTGAAACAGAAGTTTCAAAACAGTTTCCAAGAGGAGTCGCCATTGCTTGTGTTCTGAAACAGAGGATATGCAGTTCACATATTTGCATCCATTTCTGTAAGTTAATAAACTAAGCAATCAAATAACTATCTAACTAATTAATTAACCCCATTAAGAAGTGTCATATCATCGCACCGTCAGTACCTGATAGAGACGGTGTCATAATTAAGGAGCCGTTAAGAGGCAGACGGTGTAGCAACCAGGTTAAGGCCTGGGCAGCCAATGAATTATGTTTGTATTCTTGGTCGTGGAAAGGGATTTTTCGCTACCCCAAACCCTCCAGGGCCGGTCTGGGACCTACCCAGCCTCGCATTCAATTGGATACTGAGTGTACAACGGCCGCAGAGTAAAGTTGACCACTGTCCCTACCAAGTGCTAAAGTTAAGAAAGATTGAGGCAATTTCTCCACTTCCCCATATTGAAACTTCACGTTATTGTCATAAACAATAGCTAAATCTATTCCATTATAGGACTAGAGAGGTCTCGAAAAGGTCAAGGTTCCCAGATTTCCAGAAAATCGGCACATACAAGTGGTAAGGTTGTCAGCCCTAAGCACCGACCTCCTGTATCCCCAAGAGATATCCCTGGTACTCATTTCTGTTAGGGGCTGAATCGACCCCAGGACCATAAAGTGGCCGGGAGGAGTATGTCAATGAAAAATCTCAAAGAATCGAACCTGCGATCTTCCGGTGTGTGACGCAGTGCCCCAACCAACTGCGCAGCCCCATACCCCACGTTAATGTCATGTTGCTGTAAAGATGTAGCAGGTAGTTTCACTAAAGCGAGCAAAATATTTTGATGACGATTGTTAATACCCTGTGGCAGATTTCAGTCCCCATTAATAGTCATTGCATGTACAAGAGTTCCTGACCTTCCCCACACTCCATCTCTTTCTATCGTCCCATAGCTGACATATTATGGTCTCTCTCTTGCATCACACAATTTATCAATTTCAGTTCCCCGGTCCTAGCTCAGCTTGGAAATACTATTCGTTCAAAGATGATGGGAATCTCATACAAGGTTTGAATAGTTACGTTTCGTCCCATAGACAGACTGAGGGTTAGAACTTGACGCTGAAATATGTAGGAAAAATAACTTTATGCAGTCAAATACTAACAAATGCACGAGGTCTGAGGTTTCCACCGCCATGAAATTTCGTACTTAGATCGTCCAGGTTAAGACACAGCAAATTTCGACAGGTGGACACCAGCGTTTCAAAGGGAAGAGTATGTTCCTACGAAAATGTGTTGCCACCCACCACACTGCACAGTAGCATAACCAGTAATATCACAATATTAGTCACTTCAAATTTGTGAAAAGGTCGTGAATGCATGTAATAAATTTTTTTTTGGAGTGTGTGCATGTAACACCTCTCATTGGCTGAACCATTTTCTTGGACTTCTGTAGTGATTCAAGAATGCATGGTTTAAGAACTAAATGTCAACGGTGAAAGTTTAAGATGAGCACAGACAAATTTTTATCTCTTCAAATCCAGTTCAGAACACCACATCGAGTGTTCGTGACAAGGGTCTGCTTTTAATGGCGAGATATAACAGCAAGCAGGCATCAAAATTATTTTCAAAACAGAAAAATACAAAAAAGTCGATACGTAGCGCGAAAATATTTTAAATTAAAGGAAGAGTCAACATTTTCTCCTCTTAAATGCTTTGTATTTACTTCAATTCCATATTATTAATGCTGGAAATACTAAGGTGCAGCTTACAATGTATATGTAAACTGGCATTCTTTTTTTGTTTTCTTTTTTTCCTCACTACTGACTACCGCCCAAGTTCATCAGTGTTATTCCTTGTACAAAGAAAACTGTGTGCACGATCATTCAAAGAGTGGCCATGCTGATGTTTTCAGGTCGGGTAGTGCTACAGTGTCCATCATGACTTGCAGGCGAACATTCTCACCGTATGGACTTCAGAAATTTTTTTTATGTTTCTTATTATTATTCTTGTTCCCGTGTTGGCTCGCTCAAAAGATAGATAAATTGAAATGCGAAAGCCACCATAAATAACAACGAAATTCATGTGTTCCTGTCTGTGAAAAATGAACCAATGGAATGCTGCTCTTTCTCTCAAGCCAGTCGCTGTTCAACTTTTTTATTGTGATATTTCATTCTTTTGACGATTACAAAATATAAAGAATGTTAACAATTCGAAGTCTGCGTGTGTTTTATTGTTAAATAAATAGATGCAATTTATGTTGGATTTTTATTTAGACGAATAACACGAATATATTGCCATATCCTCAGACTAGGAAAGTGTATTGAAATTAACCGAGAGTTAGCTTATCTGTCTGAGAGTATCCCGTTTGAATCCCAGCCAAGCGTCAGCAACTGACCGAGTCTTTTCATTTTTTTTACTTCTGTTGAGGTGTCAGCAAGTGAATACTGGAAGAATAAATTTTTAAATAGTCCATGTAACATTAACCACAGCAATATTTATGAATCTCTTTCAGTATCGGACGAAATATTTGGAAAGAAATGTAACATCTGCACACTTAGCAGCGCCAGTAAGCAATATTATATTAAATGGCACCAGATAATGACTATATATTGGGCCTATGATAACAAATTTCCTGCTACATTTTCTCCATTTCATAAACCAATCATTCCCCCACATCACGTTAGGCTAGACAGAATCTTTGCATCACATACTCGTATAGTACTATAAAACAGCTGAATAGCGAGTCACTTCATAAACCAATTGAGAGAAATTAGTCGCAGTTTGATCTGCAAAATGATACCCATGTTTGAGTGTATCATTTGTGAATGAACGAAATGCCGTGGCAATGTTTAAATGCAATTATAAAAATATTATGTTAGAAGATAGTCACCAGGGCAATAACTTCAACAATTAATTACTCCTTACCAAACACTATTAGAATAGTCGATAAATTTGAGGAATGTGAACTGGGAGGTGCATTGCCATCCATGGGATAGAAGAGAACGGCGTACAAATTTCAGCAGGAAAACAGAACGGCGTACAAATTTTAGCAGGAAAACAACGGCATACAAATGTTAGCAGTAAAACACCATAGCAGGGCACTTAGAACACATAGACATACTATCGTAGGTATCAGGATAATATTAAAATACATCCCAGTGTAACCGGATGATAAGGTAAGAGTGGGGTTGTCTTAGGGTAGGTTTCAGTGAGGCATTCTTATGAAAACTTTAATGAACTATAGAATTCAATGACATGAGGGTAAATTCTTGACTAATTGAGTGACTGTGAGTTTTCAAAAGGGTCCGCGTTTTGTGGAGTCATTTACTATTCGCAGCGACGTGGTTTACTGCATTAGGAGAGAAACATCAAAAACACTATGTGGTTATATGAAGAAATATTACATGCATAACAGAGACAGCCTGTCATGTTCATGAGCAGAGCAATGGCAATAATAACACTGAAGTCTGTTTACTGCATTTGCGAGCTGTACGACTCAAAATTTGCCACAAAATTAGTTTCCGCATTTATTCTGAAAAATAATAAAGTTATTAAAATATTAGCAAGCATTTTCTAACAAAAAATTCGACCTGCTTTCATTAGAGAATAACCGTGAAATGAATGAGGGATTTATTTAGGTATTAGTTATTTAGTTAAGAGTTTGAGTCGCCCTCAGATTGTCATATTTACCTGCTCTCATCGTTTCTATGGAAAAATATTTGTGACGTAACTTGTTTCCTTATTTTCCATAGTTACCACTTTGTCATTTTTAACAAAGAGATGGTTTTGTGAGTGACATCACAGCTGGAGTTTCAATGGTTTCCATGGTTATCGTGTTGGGATTGCTGCTCTAAATCTTGGTTAGCGAAGGTATTTTTTAATGGTTAGGCTAGTGCGAGATGAAATAAAGTGGATTGTCTCACGAATATTACGTCTACCCTTTCATATAACGTACTTGCTAGTTATTTCATGTTACAGAATAACTTATTATTTATTACCCTTCGCGATGAAACATGCCTAACAGATTCGATAAAGTTTGATTTCGGTTGCACAAGAAATGAAGATTATTTCGGAAAAAAAAAACACGGATCAAAATTGAACAACCCCCAATATTTTAATGCAGGGCTACAACGTAAGGTTTCATAATCAAGTCAGATGTTAGATACAACATGTGATGCTTTCTGTCCTTTATACTTCCATACTTGCCAAGGACCCATAACATTAGCTACACACATCGAGTTGTAAGCGACTGATGGGATCAGCACTATATTATTTACATTCTCGTATAAAAGCGACAAGCATTACAGTTTTCAGCCTTAATCCGTTGCCATACTTTTCAACACTGCCTTCATGGTGTTTGTACCCTACTGTGAACGCGCTGTGTGCCATTCAACCAAGGAGAAATAAATGACAGATATTTCATCTTTAAATTAGGCTTCAAGTTACAATAGGCCTGCAGACAGCAGCCACAGCCACAGCCACAAGACAGGTTCCATTTCGGACTGTAACATAACGTACTCAGCTACTTGGTACAGTCAGCAGGCAAAGTTCAAGATGATTATGACTCGACAAAGCTAAATTCCAAATCAAAAGAGTCTAGCTTCAATCACCCCTGAAAAGATCAAGTTTGGAAATTTCCACAGTATGTAACATTTGTGGCATAATCTTTCTGTTGCTGTACCTAGATCATGGTTTCCCAAACTGTGGTACCCGTCCTAGTGCTCATTGTACACCAACCGTTGCTTACCGGTATCCGTCCTAGTACTTACTGTACACAAACCATTGCTTACCGGTATCCGTCCTAGTACTAACTGTAAACCAACCATTACCTACCGGTATCCGTCCTAGTACTAACTGTACACCAACCATTACCTACCGGTATCCGTCCTAGTACTAACTGTACACCAAACATTGCTTACCGGTACCCGTCCTAGTACTAACTGTACACCAACCATTACCTACCGGTATTCGTCCTAGTACTAACTGTACACCAACCATTACCTACCGGTATCCGTACTAGTACTAACTGTACACCAAACATTGCTTACCGGTATCCGTCCTGCTACCAACTGTACACCAAACATTACCTACCGGTATCCGCCCTAGTACTAACTGTACACCAAACATTGCTTACCGGTATCTGTCCTGGTACTAACTCTACACCAACCATTGCTTACCGGTACCCGTCCTGGTACTAACTG
>Ga0123352_10010366_pt1 | contig 14627 bp, 6 predicted proteins | sample TergutLab28metaG_FD_89700 | JGI IMG/M metagenome (GOLD analysis project Ga0123352, IMG submission 89700) | Labiotermes labralis P1 segment gut microbial communities from Petit-Saut dam, French Guiana - Lab288 P1 | ecosystem: Host-associated > Arthropoda: Insects > Digestive system > Gut ... | reverse complement strand
TCTCTCTCTCCCCAAAAGTTAAAAAGTTTATATATACGGTGTAATCACTATTTGGCGTGTCTCTCAATCCGTGTGTGTGTCTATATATATATATATATATATATATATATATATATATCCAGACCTAGCACCGTTAATTTTTGTTTTGTGGAGATGAAAAGTTTACACAATAAAGGTGGATACATGAGACGAATTACTTGCTCACATTTTGGATGTTGCTGCCAGCATAATGAAATGTGCAGATACTCAGACGAACAAGACGCCATCTTCGCACACGTGTTGCAAAGTGCACCGCTGGGATTTTCGAACATTTATTGTGTAAAGGTAAAGCAGTCCCATTACAGGCCTGGACAGGCCCAGAGAGTTCCAGGAAGTTAAGGTTCCCACATTTCGTGACAACGGCACAGTGGTAGGTTGTCAGCCTTACGCACCGGCCGCCTTTACCCCCAGGAAATACTCTTGGTACTCATTTTTGTTAGAAGCTTAGTCGACCCCAGGGCCATAGTGCAATCGGAAGGATTTTATGTCAATAAAAATTCCACTGACACCAGCTGGGATCGAACCAGCGACCTTCCGATTTATAGCACCACTGTGCTACCGCGGTCCCCCATTTATTGTGTACTGTAACAACAAATCTGTCATTTCTGTCTGACAATTTTTCCATGAAACAATGAACTAAATTTAAAATAAAATTAACGTTAAATACCTTATTTTCCTTTATTAAATTTCACAATGCTTTTGTGTTTGTAGATTCAAACAGCTCTACCTCGGTAACCATTCAGAATTACACAAATGTTCATATGAATTTTTTTTATACCTATACGTCCGTAGGGTATCTGCCTGCCTCTCTGTCTGTCCGTCCATCCATCACTATATCCACCCAACCATCTACCTGAAAGCCCGAGAGATGATATCCTGTCGCTATACTGGCCCCATATAGCCCGTCATTCTCAGAGTTACGCGTAAGACAGACATCGGCAACGGAGGAAAACACTCCTTGTGACGCAATCGACACGCACCTACAGTTCGGTCGGTATTGCAGTCCAAACTTTGGAAATGTCGCCAGGTAGCAAGTGGCTCCGCTTATTCTCTCAAGCCCGTCCTTCAAGAACTCTTAGAGATCATGGCATGTGCAGCCTCTGCAGTGACACTGACAGTACCCTTCAAATATTTTAACGTGTAAGAATGAGTCAGTAGTAGTGTTATCTGTGCAAACCAGGAGATGGAAATGTCAAATCCCACTAGTAACATATGAACGAGCTTTGTTGTGGTAACGGCTAACTACGAAGCACAGTCTCTGCAAAGCCAGTGTTTCTCAGTCACTAAACGCCCTGCACTGAATGGAACCAGAAGGTGGATCACCGTATTCACAAGGCCCTGTCACTGGTCGCTACCATGAACCGGATTAATCCATTCCATTCTTGTTTCATGAATACCCATCCTCAAAACATCCTCTCACCTACGCCACTTCTTCCAAGTGGCCTCAGTCCTTCAAATTTGCTCACCAAAACCCTGTTATGCACTTCTCTCCCAAGCATGCCACATGCCACGCCCATTTCATTCCATTTAGTATCTGCTGAGGAACACATATAAAAGTTCCTCATTACGCGATCTCCTCCCGCGTAGGTCAAAATACTCACCGCAGCGTTATGCTGGTTTAAATAATAAATTATATAATTCGCGGTTTAAAAAATGACAGGCACGTGGTCTATGTCAACCACATATCAATGGACACAACAAAGAAAATAAGTGGCACAAAATTATAACTAATCGAACTGAGAAATAATATCAATAATTCATCTTGACCGTCCATAAAATTTCTTACTTCTTTCCTCCAAACGCCGAGAATACAAGCCCACAGCTATTTGCTGGGCAATGCACGGGATTTGTTGCATTCTTTCGTTAGACTACCAGTTCAGTTTCCATCCACACAATATATGAGGACTGGAGTCACGAACAAAATGCGAGACGTTACTGACTAAGCAAAATGGATCTATTTTCGCTGTCTAAAGAACCTCCTTCACCTTTGCACGTGTGTCATTTTTATTTGCAAATCAGCACCTGCAAATATGTGCACTGTACAAAAGGGAAAAAAATTACGACCTACTTCTACCGAATGAAAAGTTGGCACTTGGCATACACATTCTAGCAAAGCTACTTTTAAAAAATTCGTCACAAAATGTGAGTATTCTTGTACTATCACAGTAAGCCATGTTCATTCAGTAGCGTACAGTTACAGAAAATCTGAGTTCATTGCCGCGATAATACCCCGAAAAGTGGATCTCTTTCAGTAGCACCTTATTTCCCTGTGTAGCCTTACACACCACGTGCTTTAACATCTAAACACTTTGCATTTTGCGAGATTTGCGTCTCTCAATGCGGAGGTGATCAAGATGCAAGACTTCTGGGATTCGATAAATAATACCCAAGGACGCAGCTTTAACATCCCACAAGACTTGAAATTTTCGTTCCGCATTTTTTTTCACATTGCATAATATATGCAGTTCAAACGATTCTCACAACACCGATTATTTCCATAAACAATATTAACCGCAAGGTTTATCTAACGGAAACGTGGCGTGTTTACTGTGCAGCAGACCTGGAGTGAACTAATAATTATTTATATGAACGTGGGACTTCAAAATATTAACAATTATGATTTTCGAGGATGGCGAAAAGTTCTGTATGAGAAACCTTACGACCACCACTTTATTAAGGGAATGAAATCAAGGACGAAGTCGGCGGGACATGTAGCACGGATGGAGAAAATTTAAAACAATAACATTTCAGCCCGATAATCTGAATGAAAGAAACCACCTAAAGGACTGAAAATGGAAAATTATTTAAAATGTTTGTGTACAGAAGCAGTACGTTTACTGGGTTCACCTGAATCAGGATAAGTACTACTACTACTAACACAACCACCGCCAATACCACTTCTTCCTTAAAGTAGAAGGCAACAGCAGCAGTAGTGGAAATAGCGGTGGTGGTGGTAGCGGTACTAGAAGTAGTAGTATTACACACCTTCAGATTCCATAAAAAGCGGGGTATAGATTGTTCAACTCAGCAAATATTAGCTATTGAGGGGCTCTGCAGCATAAGGCTGGTTATGAAGAACGCCCTGCAAGAACTGACCCTTGTTACACTGCATCACGAAACAACTACTTTGGTGACGTACACACGGATCCGTACACCACTTGGTGTTTCATATCCAAGCCAGTCCGTTAGACTACTATGCATCTTGTTAAGTCAGACATCAACAAGAGGTTCGACCAAGAGAGTCCACTTTAAATATGGCCCGGTTTTACGACCCAGTCCTACGATAAGGTAAAACTATCTGAAATTCCAAAATCCTAAAACACACACAACGGTGAGAAATTACAGAACCAGAACTAAGAGCAACATACTGAATCACTTATGCACGTATTTCTAAATTCCATCCTGAAACCAAATGTGCTTACATCGTTCAGAAGTTAGCCATTTCGAATCTCGGCAGAAGCATTGGCTATAGTACCAGTGACGGCGAACCAATGACAGTGTACCAAATTTGATACCAACTGATATTTCGAATGGTAGTGGTGATCACAAGGTTGTTTCTAGTCAACATCAGAAGCCACCTGCTAATTCAACATTAATCCATAGTATAATTCTTATGTAAAATATATTTTTGACTTTACTGAATAATTAACTGACCGAATCCATGCCATAATCTTACTGATGAGATAGTCTTTCTACCTGTACAGAAAAGAATTACCATGTTCAACCCACCATTAGATCCTAGAGTGACCATGATGAATTCGGTCCACACATTCACAGCCTATTCATTTAGGTACAATTTAATACTATCCCAAGAGTTATCTTCTCTTAACTTCTATGCAGGATTTATTACTAATATTGTGTGCATTCCTCATTTCTCACACCGTAATGGTTTGCTACATTAAATTACGTAATGCAGAGGTGGGAAGGGTTGGCACCATTTCCTTTTCGTAAGCAACTTTAAATGTGAATTGGCAGCCAGAAGGTTAGCCACTCCTGGGACATTTTTTCGTTATCAATTGTGAACTCAGATGCTACTTTCGGACAGATGCTGCGAAGCTAACAGCTAAAAAAAAATAGTGACAGACTCGTTTCTCTACGAAGTATGCCCTGCGGTGATCAAAACAGCTTATACTACGATTCTATAAACCCAATATATTTTCATAATTAGGCGAACATATAATAAATCTAAGGTATGTATTTCCATGTTTAAGTGATAGCTGGTCATCAGTCAACACTAAAACAAATTTACTAAAAGTACAGTAACAATATGTAATGTAATTTTCTTACACTGTCCGAAAAGTACAGCCCTGATCATCATTATGGGTGATTTTGCTAAGCCAGTAGAAAGTATGTGGAGCTATACTACATTACCAGTTTCATTTACACTTTTCAAGTTTCTGGTTTTGGATTTCGACCATCTGTTTCTTTACACGCTATCACCGATATGTCCCACAGAAAACACAACAGTACTACACAGGTAATGTCATGAAAGAGAATAACCAGAAACCTACCATGTGCAAACTGCTATGGCATTACCCTTTGCTTTAAAGATGCGACACCGAAACTCAATGGGCTGAACACAATATTCAAAATGTAGTATGTGTCCACTTTGACGAATGGATACGACAAAGAAGTTGATAACAATATTACAAAACAGTATGCATAATTTGGTTCTCTTAGTTTAAAAAAGAAACACTAAATTACTTGTATATAATAATAAAAAACAATCGATGTTTATCCCGAAAATCATACGAAACTGACAAATACACTGAATGGGTATGCCAAACGCAGAAAAACTGAAAACAAAACTGGTCGTCACACAATATGGCTCCAACCCGAATCCCAATAACTTGACTTCCCTCTGCTAACGGCTTCCTCTCACACCCACGAATCTATAACAGAACTAAGTACGTAATACGCAACCACACATACCCTGGCTGGCTTTATGTATTCCGGTTGAATGGATCTCCGAGCCACTGGTGGTAACAGCAAACATATCAGCAGGTACGTACGTACTAGCGTTACTACACTCTTACCATAGCACAACTACAAACATTACAACTTTAAATTTCACGTTAAAAAATCACTCACAAAACGTTAACACTCGAAATGACTTCAACCGGGCAGCACGCACAAATGAAAAAAGACAGTCACATTACCAGAATTGCTTCACACATTCTGTACACTTCGCTTAAATACCTCTGTAGAAGGGCATTTGAAAAGAACTATGAATAAAAACGATGTCGGTACGAACATTCTTCTCCCGAAATCACATCAGAACGCGCACACTAACGTCTGAAGCTACACAATTATGGCTGTGCTTCCTCCCACTGCGTGGTATACCCACTACGTTGCTTGCTGGGTTTCTGTTGTATGCATGCCGGCTCAAGCAAGCGACCGGCGACCCCAAAACCCAACAGACTCGCTCGGAGCAGATGACCTACTTTCCTATATACTACAGAGAGAAAGAGAGAGGGTACCCATACTACCGGCCTCAAGAATGTTGATCCCCGGAGGAAAGACTATTACCCAACGTAAATGATGTATCCATTTCATCTGCATACAAAGATAACAAGGCTGGAAACGTGGGCAAAGCTTAACAATTATTGCGTGTTTGCTGTTATCGGATTTTCTGAAACATGAGATAACACAACATTTAATGTGCTTTATTTTTCTCTACAAATTTTGCTGAAAATAACTTTCGCTCCCATAACTACAGATGGCCTAAAAGTCAGCTAATCAGCTAGTAAACTGCATGCCAAAATAGTCTGTAAATGTGTTACTGACTTCAGAAATTGCTAAAATGAATTCTCAATGTTCAATACGCAACTGACAATTCTGTGACACATTTTTACAAATCTACTACCATAATTCCACAATGGCATCAAAGGGACGACCAGAATGTTTGATTAAACTGAATTAGGGGCCACTTGTCCTTCACGAGTCATGCCCGCAGTGCACAAATGTATTTCTGTAAAGTTTCAATTACTGTCGCCTGATTTTAATCACAGCTGGAATGTCAACACATTGAAGTACAGTTTAGAATACCACATTTCATTAAAACTGGGCAGGTCTTCGCGTTAGTACAAGCGGACTAGGAGATATGGGAAGCTAACAGGAGCGTTCTACAGCGTTTCGTTGCGAACGCGCCAAAAATTCTAGTTCACATTAATGTTTCATTGTGATAACAGCAACTGTAAAGTAGCTTACTTATTCTCTTTAAAGACAGAATAACCCGAATTACATTTAAGGCATTTAAAGATCCAGTTCAGACCGCGCAGAAGACACACCGCGTATGGGTTACCCACTAATATAGTAATGTATACAGAAATAATCGCTATTTGAGCTCAGACCCACACAAAAAACATACTAGTAGATGCACTGTGCTCGCAGAATGTGTAATTCCTAATGTTACACCTGATGGCACAAAGGTGCCTTTACGCTTACAAGGTTAATCCTTCCCACCATATGTCACGGGCAAGTGGGAGATCACGGATTCAAATCTCGGACGGGTGAAGAGCTACCTCAGAGTCTTTGATGGTTTTTTCAGTCCCTCTACACAACTGGACCCTTCCTATGCCACTCTACTTAAGTCCAAATATTTTTGTGAGCAATGTCAACAAACCTTAAAGCACTACACTACGTTTCACTCCTATCACTTAAAAGTCTACGGTCAACGGGAAACTTCACTTTTCCAAAGTAACTTATAGACTCTGCACACTTCAAATCGGCTCTAGGGCTCACCCTGCCACCTACCCAGCCGAGCAGTACGTCGGCTCAAAGTGTGAATCCTACCATTCACTTCCATCTAGGGCCCGAGTTAGGAACGAGTGAAACTAAACCACCACTCTCCCGTACGCACGCAGTGAAGATGTAATTAATTAAGAACACATGAATCTTGCTTTTCACTTTTACATTAATGACTAATTCCTTAATACGGCGTTTCCTTATACAGTTATCTGTAAAATGCATCAAGAAAAACCAACTATAACGCAATTCATGCTTCATGCGACGTGTTCACGACACTGCCACTCACCTGCATACTTTTAAAAATATTTTATTTATTTATTTATAATTTACGACGTAATGGGCTTAAACTACTGGGCGCCGAAAAGTAGATGATGGCGAATAATGAAGAGTAAGAGGATTTGGAATCAGTGGTCACAGTGTAATTAAGTTTTCAAAGCAAAATTTTCTGCAATTACGTTATTTCTCATATGCGTTCTACGTGTCCACCTGTCACAACGAGGTTCGCGTTAAGTAATTCTGTCCATTCCATGTCAATCCAGCCCTTTTTACATCCCAGTACTGTCCTTATCCTTTTTCACACAATCAGTTGCCCTCAATGCGAGTGCAGAGGTTTCTCTAATTACACACAACAGAATACATCCTGAACGATGACAGTCGCTCAGGTGGTCAAGAAAACCCTCTCCTTTATAAAACCAAAAGCTCATTGCCGTTTTCAAACGAGCATGCCCCCGGACCTTTACCTGAGCCAGAACAATCCTGCAGACAAAATAACACACTCATATCGCTTTACGATAAAATCTGATAAAATTCTTCCGTCTACAGCAAGGTATACCAAGTGGTATCTTTCCTGTGGGTTTTATGAGCAACGGCCTGTATGCTTCTCATCTCTCCGATCCGAGTGGCATTCCTTGCCCACCTCAACCTCCTTTACTTACCTCCCTAATAATAATTTTGTGAAGAGTACAAATAATTAAGACTCTGACACTGAAATGTTCTCCAGTCCCTCGCAAATTACAGGAACAGAACACATGAAGTTAATAGTTTTGTACACTTTCATCCTGTGTATCATATCGCAAAGCAGCATCACACAGATCAACAATGCAGTTATATAAACTGACAATTCATGGAAATGAATAAAATTAATCAATGTAATGACAAATAAGCTTTATTCAATATTCAAGACCAACAGTTGCTATCTTCCTAATTCGAGATAAGGGTGACATTGGCATTTCAGCAAAAATATTCCAGCAACTATAAATACTCACAATCGCAACCAACTCACTTGTAAATGGTCAGTTGCTTGTGATTGTGAATATTTATAGATATTGTATTTGCTATTCAAACTGGGATGTTTCATATAAGAAAAAATATTCTGTCCGTACAAATCTCTTCTCTCAAGCAGTGTGTTAGAATATGACTCAGTACTGTGGTATAACATAAAAATAATGAAAGACAAATATATTAATACGTGTAACTGCGAAGCGGAAGAAAGGAAACTTAAGACTTGTGCACAACCAACGGCCCTTAAGAGACTGAGCGGACCTGCGGCGAGAGTTTTCACAAAACGAAAGGACAGAACGGGTTTACATGACGCCTGCATGTAAGATTATACAAAGATGCGATTTGACGTTTTCATGGATGTGAAAATGAACAAGTCGCTCTGACCTATAACTCATGCACTTTCTTTGGTGGTTACCAACGTTACGGAGAAACCTAACTCCATATACCACCCTGAAGACAGAGGCAGCAGACTGTTACGAAATAACATGGGGTCATAACCCAGAACGTCACAGTTTTAAAAATGTTTCCGTTTCGACAGGCTGAAGTATAATTGAAAATATTTATATTCTGGTTGTCGCAGATGAGAAAACGGCATCACAGCGGCCTGTCACCCGCCCGTCAATACCTCTACCTGCACACTGCAATACTTCGCCGCGCTCTTGAATTCATTCCTACTCCTCCGACCCCTCCAACCTGATCAGTTCCGACATCTCTATTACACACATCACTATCTACACACATCACTATCAACACAAAAATTTACACTCAGACAGGATCATTTTACATACACTAAAACAGCAACCGACAGAAGCACAAGAGGCAGAACCAAACAAGACGAAAATGTTAACAACTGAAAAGAACGAAATGAAACATGCGAGAATGGTAGAAGATTAAAACGAGGGTAAGGGAGAATAATACGAAGTCGGGAAAGAGGAAAATGAAGATATCAAAATAGAAAGAAGACAAAAAGGATGACAAAAAAAAAGAAACAGCTCTAAAAGCAAGACCTAAAACGATAAAGTTTGAGAGGAAATGGAAATACAATCAAGAAAACGAAAACAGGTAGATAAGGGGAGAGAAGATGAAAACAAAACGGGTGGATGAAAAATGCACGTAAACGGAGACGAAAAGGGGGAGAAGACGACAAAGACGGAAAAGACCATGAGGATAACGACAAACACAGAGAGCAGACAAAAAAAAAGGGGGCACAAAAAAGGAAAACGAAAAAGGGTGGCGAAAAGACAAAGAGACAGAAAATATGACAAAGCAAACAAAAGCAGTAAGAAATAGAGGGAGAAAATAACGAGCACAGAAAGCAAAGACGACAAAACTCCCAGGAAACAATTATTTTTATACACCTCAGAAATGAACTATATAATCGGTATGAACTCGAAATATTAGTTATCCCTCCTTCCTGCTGCACTGACAGACACTACCTCTTTCCTACAAAACTCTCCTAACATTCTTAAGTCTACAACCAGAACCAGTTTCTACACATTAACGTATTAACATAAAATGTAAACGATTGGTAATGTCTCAAAACAACGACTTCCTAAAAGAAAGTGCTGCTCACACATCATTCGACCTAATTATTGCTTTCCCTTCACACGGCTTACTCAAAGCGTGATAGTTCATTACGAGAATGATACAAAACAAATACACTGTGTGTGCGTGCGTGCGTGCGCGCACGCGCAGAGCTTTTCGTTTTAAAGCGGGCGATAACTTATAGACACCGCCGTCCTTTAAAGGGTTAACAGTCCCGGCATGCTTCACGCGCTCAACACGCCTCGGCTGGTGTGTGACGTAACACAAGAAAAATTCAATGTAACGATTGCGCATACGAAGGATAATACGTTGTCAATCGTTTATTTAACGATGTTGCAGTTGTTGAGATTACGTTTCTACAGTCAGGGCCGGCCACAGCGCGGGCCAGCCGGGTAATTGCCCGGGGCGTCAACCTGTTAGGAGTTAAGACGTCACTGGAATAATCGGAAATACGGTGTTCGTGGGCCGGGTAGCTCAGTCGGTATAGCGACTGAGCTACGGACTGGACGGTCCGGGATCGAATCCCGGTGGGGACGAGATTTTCCCCCGTCCAGACCGGCCCCTGGGCTCACCGGCTCTTTCCCGGGGGTAGAGGCGGCCGGGGCGTGGGGCTGACCCCCCACCCTCATCTAGTGCCGTGGTCCTAGAAAGAGTAGAGCTATACCTCTACTCACCCTAAGGGCCTTTGTGGCCTATAAAAAGGGTTAAAAACGGTGTTCGTAAACTCAGATTCCACATGCGAAAGCATTTCTCCGAAAATTATCCGCAATTTGAGCACGCGCCCTCAAAAAGGATAGCCCGCCGAGTTCTAGGCCGAAAAATGTTGGGTTTGAACGGGCACCTAATTACTGGCCGGTCGGTGGCGCTCACACATCTCGGGCTGGCCCTGTCAACAACGTCCACATAGGAGGTCTGTATGTAAGGGATACGATCCTAACCTTCCGCGGAGGAGTTCCGAGTTTCAAGATCAAAGCGACGGTCTAAGTCATAGGCACGATTTCTCCTCTGACGAATATGAATATAACGCTATTTCGTGTTAAAAACCGACTCATGCACACATATTATTCACACCACTTTATTAGCACTGTGTTACTCCCAACATGTTTCGGCCCTCAAAGGGCCATCTTCAGGGTGTACAACTGATAAATTTCCACAACAAAATGCGTACCAGATGTAAAATTCAGTTTACTGAGCAGCGTGTATTATGTTCTAAACACTCTGTAACTAGATACCAATTATTTTGCCACTTATTAGCACATTTTTTATAGGTTTCATATAGTTGTTTATTAAGGCTTTGTTTTTTGAGATAAAAAACCGAGTTCTTGATTAATTCGAGAGTTAACCGCTATTTCTAACGCTTTCTGGCAACGTTTATCAGTTCCTTTAATTGCAATGTTAATGAGTCTAAGTTTTAAATGGTATGTTTTGCACATTTTAACCAAATTACTGCACTCTTCTCTGTATCTTTTCCTTGACGTTTATATATCTCTTACCTGTCTGGCATCAGTAAACTTTATCATAACAAACGTTACTCAGTAAACTGCATTTTACGAGTACATCTGGTACACATTTTGTTGATCTGGCTGTGAAAATGTATCGGTCGTATTCCCTGAAGATGACCCTTTCAAAGGTCGAAATATGTTGGAGTAACAAAGTGGTTTGAATATTATAAGTGTGAATTAGTCGGGTTTTTACTAGAGGTACCGCAATAAGGCAATGAACAAGATGAACGACAATAATGATTTGTGCAAATGAAAAACACATGTTCTCCAGTCCCACTTTACCCCTGTCACTTCTGCCCGCTACCACTTCATCATCATCATCATCATCATCATCATCATCACCACCACCACCACCATCAAATTCGCCGTCACCTCCATGTGTCGTCCTAACTTCGTACGGGGCGCGCTGCCATCCGCCCCACCCTCCCAAAAAAAATCCGATTACAGCCGTCAATCTTGCCAAAAAGATCAACAATACAAGAACATACCGGCATATGCCACAATATAAATCAATTAGCTCATCCCCTCATCACTACATAAATGGGAATGCTTCATGACAGTAAACACCACAAAATACCACCAACTGTGGCGGTTAGCACTTGTCTTCCAACAGAGCGAGACACCAGCCCAATTTAAACCTCAGCTACCCTAACGGAGAGGACACGCGTTGGCGTAGGCGCAGTTGGTTGAGGTCGTGGGTTCGATGGTGTCACCGGAATTTTTCATTGTCATAATCCTATGGCACTGGGCTCGACTCTCTAACAGAAATGAGTACCAGTAATATTTCCTAGGAGTAAAGGCGGCCGGTGCGTAGGGCTGACAACCTTACCGCCTTCGAGGGCTGATTGTCTTTAAATCTGGTAGCTTGAACCTCCTGATATCCTGAAGGCATGTCGAGGCCTGTACAGGGATTGCTTTACCTTTACGTCGTCTCATCTCAGCCTCCCGCATAGACGGTGAGGTTCTACAGTTGGTCTCTACGCGAAAGCAGACCGTCAGGAAAATGTCAGGCGCTTCTCCAGCGAAGTCGGGCCAACCAATTCACGTAACGGCTGCGCTGCCTATAAAACTCAATGTCATTTCAAATTCTTCCACAACCCTCCCAATTTAATCCACAATATCTCACTGAATGTTATGTAATGGGTAAACATAGAATAATTATGATTACAATGACGGCGAAGGCGGCGATATATTTACTGTATTTGTTCACGATTTATTTAACGACTCTTTTAGTAGCTCAGGCTACACATTATAGCGTCGAATGGTAGGTACTATTTACTAATGAACTGTGCAAATAGGAAAACTGTTTCCTAATCTAAGGTATTACCATTTTGTAGATATATAAATAGGTGGACCCCCGTATCCACGGGTAATACGTTCCAAGACCTACCGCGGTTACGTGAAACCGCGGATAATACCGAAAGCTACACATAAATATAAATATATTCGTGTAACATACATAAATACGGTAAAGTTTCATTGATAATACACACACAGTAAGACATTACCAACATTAAATAAAGTAATAACAAAGTGTACTGTATGGTATACTGTACATTTACATTGTACTTTCTCTCCCTCCCTCTCCCTCTCTCTATCGTACGTATGAAAGTAAGGGATTCTGACGTTTTAGCCTAATCCTCAAGAGATGATAGATCAATGAAAATATACAGTACCTGTACTGTACAATATCATGTACGGTTTCAAGGGATGACAGAATAAAAGCCATGCTTTTCCATCAAAGCGCTGCATAGGCAATGAAAAAACGTGTTGTTACACGTTTTTACAATGAAAATCATATGTACGTACTTGTACATAATCTGTAATAAGAAAATTTTATTTGTTAAGAAATACCTTAGCCTACTGTGGGTATTAACCGACTTCTCCATTCTTCTTGTTGCTTTCTGAACACAAACACTGCGATAACGCGGCAACTAATTCGAATAGCGAGAACGCTAGAAGCACAATACTGGCAAGTTTGCGGGGGGAGGCGTGGGTACGGGGACGAAGGAAGATGAGTCAAGTACTGGGCGCGTTTCGAACCCCCCAATCCCAGAAAGCAAGCAGCCGCAAACCCAAGCCTTAGACCGCGCAGCTACTGGGATCGGCGGTCAATTTTAAATAATAAAAAGTAATTTTATCACAATTAAATGATAGTGTGTTCTCTATATTCTTCATAAAGTGATAACATCAAACCGCAAGCATAACAGTCAGTTTTGGGTATAGTTCCATCTGGGTACATCCCACATATAACAGTTCGAATGCTAAACAGCCCACAACAGATTTACATCGAATTTAAAATTATATGTGCTTCTTGTTACACTAGTGATGTGACGCCCATTACTGTAACTAACAGATAACAGACTCGAGATATTGATGAAAGAATCAATTAATTGAGTCCCAAGGTATTTACAGATGGTACGGCACAACATTTGAAACTATTATTCTCTTACAATTGTTCATCACATCAGCATTTTTTTTGAAACCCATTTTCTTAATCAGATTTGCAGGATAAGAATACGGAACACCTACTATCTTACTTCCCTAGGTAAGGACCAAAGTTTTAGAGTGGCTCTGCCTATGGAACCAACGCAGAAAGAATGTTACTAGCTTCTACTGCTAATTCCGGTACATGGTGATGTTTTACGAAGAGAAACACGATGATGAGGTACGCCCTAAAAAAAATCTTAAATGTTGCCAAGTTAATTGTTCCAAAAGGCCAAATCTATGATACAAACTTGTTAGTCGGCTGGTAAATAAATTTCCTATCATGGAATTTACGGGAGTATCATAATCATCACCACCAACAACACAACATCCGTACGCCATTGTGAGCCAATTCAATTCATGCTACGTATGTGAGGTCTTCTTGGTCATGACACCACGCAGTATGCTATGTGGGTACCAACGGCTGTTTGGAACGTAACTGCTTCATCTGCTGTTCACTCCTCTTAAAGTGTGTAACACAACGAAGTCTACGAATACATAATGGCTATTTTAATTCTTGTAATTTCTTTTCTTTACTAGACCACTTCTTCTGACCTTGCTATACATGCACAAAGTAATACTCAGAGTTCCACGGTATCAGCTAAGATCATGTCCTCAGAGCAATGCTTTTGACCATTTTGCTTCTCTGGTATCACTATCACGAGAAGAAATCGTGACATTTGACAGTGAAAATAGTTATATCACACAGTCTCTTCTTTTCTAGTATAATTTTTTACAGGTACTATTAACTGCACTGCTCTAATATATTAAACAGTAATAACAGGGAATGTGTTATTTTTGTTGAAACGCAGTGTATTACTACCACACAACAATCACACTACGTGCCGCCACACAAGCCTAGTACAGCAGAACTCCACTTATCCGGATTAACTGGGATGGCGAGCCATCCGGATATGAAGAAAATCTGGATAATTGGATTTTTCTTTGAAAATAGGTTACACTAACAACAAAGTGGAAAAAATTTAAAAAGCTGCTATTTTATACCGAGCCATCCGGATATGA